>ENA-OUQW01000604-OUQW01000604.1-human-gut-metagenome-genome-assembly--contig:-NODE-604-length-45429-cov-19.111738_pt1 | contig 45429 bp, 36 predicted proteins | sample MGYA00248464_ERZ548849 | MGnify/ENA primary metagenome ERZ548849 (study PRJEB26491, sample SAMN04978193) | human gut metagenome | host: Homo sapiens | study: EMG produced TPA metagenomics assembly of... | reverse complement strand
CTCCCGTTAGCCAGAACGAAAAATTCGCGGCGCATCTTGGCGCATTCTCATTTGGAAATAGTATAATGCCCCCTGCAAGTGCCTGATGGCATGACAAAACCCCGTCTGATGCTGGATGATGACCAGCGGTCAGACGGGGTTTTTCTTTACGGCGATTTCTGCGCCGCAGGGCAGGGGTTTCGCCTCTGCGGAGGCGATTCCCCCTGCATCAATAGAGAACGACTTCGGCAGAATCAGACAGCTCGTTCAGCCGCGCACTCAGCGCCCCACTGCACATGTCCTGATACAGCGTGTACGACAGCGCATCGTGAATCGCATCCGTCATCTCAATCGCGCCGCTTTTGGAATCGCACAGGTAGTACAGAATGTGCACCCCCGCGTCGCTGACAATCGGGTCGCTCCAGCAGCCGGGCTGCGCCATGCGCTCACTGAACGCCGCCGCTACAAACTTCTCATCCCACACGACCGAATCACGGTGCACCTGATACCCAACGGTCAGGAAATCCGCATCGTAAAACGCCACGTCGGTGTTGTACTCCGCCATCAGCGTCTGGAAGGATTCGCCCGCGTTGAGCCGCTCGTCAATGGCATCCACCGTCGCCTGAACGCTTTCAAGCCGCGCTTCGTCCGTGTCGCCCTCAGCAGGCAGGAGAATTTGCAGGATGCTGCGGTAGCCCTCCGGCTTGTACCACACTTCTTTGCCGGAATACAGCGCCGTCTCGAATGCCGCGGCGTCGCCCTCGAAGCGCTCCTTGCTTGCCGCCACGTTTGTCTCGTAGGCGGACTGAATCGCGTCTTCCGTCACCGGGTTGTCGCCCAGCAGCACCGTGTAGTAGTTCACCATTGCACGCTGCTTGCGGTAGACGGCAATGTAATCCTCCGCCGTCACGCCAAGCGCCTTGGCATAGCTCAAGGCGAAGGAAGACATATCCTCTTCGTCGCTGTAACCGAGTTCAGCGCGCAGAGTTTCGCCGACGTTTGTCAGCGCCGTCTCGTAGGCGGTCTGTCCCTGCGCTTGAATCCAGTTTTCCGTCTCTTCGTCGAAGTCATAGCAGCCCTTGGCGCGCATGTCCTGCTCGATGAGCATGTCCTGAATCGCGGTGGTCAGCGCAAGGTCTTCGATGTAGGCGGCTTGCGTCTTGTCCGTCTCGTCATACGCGCCGGAAAGCAGCTGCTGGTACTGCGTCAGGTAGGTGACATAGGCGCTGTAGCGCAGCTCTTCGCCGTTGACAGTCGCCATCAGCTTATCATCGGTGCTTTCTGCCAATGCGCAGGAAAACAGCAGAAGCAGGGACAGCAGCAGGGCAGTCAAACGATGGATTCTCATGATAAAAACCTCCAATCAAGAAATGCGCCGGAGATGAACAACCGGGAGAGCCGGTTCGCGCGTTCATCTCTGGCGCAAAGGGGGGATGCGGAGGTCTGGCGGGTTGCAATCCGTCAGACCTCCGCAAATGACTCTTAGTAGCTCAGACCGAAGCCGGAGACGTAGGAGTTGCCGTCGGCATCCTTGTAGATGTAGCTGCCAGACGGAGACTGCGCCAGCACTTCAGGAGCAATGTACTGATCCTTGTCGTAGCCGGGCACGTCATTCGGGGAAGCGCATTCTTCGTAGAGCAGGTTGCCATCCGCGTCGCGGACTTCCGTCAGGGCGATAACAGCCTCGCAGGAAGGCAGGGTCACAGACAGCTTGCCGGTCGGGTTGTAATTGCCGACGATGACGTCCACCTGCGCGCTGTACGCATTGGACAGGGAAGCCGCGGAGGTGGTGTACTGCGCCAGCAGCGCGTCGCAGTAAGGCTCGAGGTTGTCCAGAATCCACGGAGAGGTGCAGACGATGGTCGCGATGACCTTGCCGCCCTTTTCGTGCATCTTGTTCGCAGCCTTCTGCAGCTTCTTGATGCCTTCAACAGTGGTCACGTCAACCATTTCGCCGGTCTTACCCTGACCGCCCGCGCCGAACATAGCCGTCACAGCCGCGTCTGCGCCGCCGCCCAGCTGACGCTGAGCCACTTCAAAGCCGTCCACCAGGCTCAGAACGCCTTCGGTTTCGGAAGCGCCCGCCTTGTTGGTCGCCTTGGGCTGCACATAGAAGTACACAACATCGGCATCATCCATATCCTCGCAGACGGTGAAGCCCTGCTGCACGAACAGCTCGGCCAGCGCCTTGAGGGTCGCTTCGTTTTCACCAGTGCCGGTGTAGGAGGCGATGTAAACCTTGGTGCCCGCGTCCTTGCTCAGAGGCAGCGTGTTCTCATGGTTCTTCATGAGGACGGTCGCCTTCAGGTGGAGAGAATACGCCTGGTCGTGAGCGGTTTCCATGTTGGTGGCGCGCACGACGTCAGCCTGTTCGTAGTCCAGGTAGGGGTTCTCGAAACGACCCTGCTTGAACAGCGCGGTCGCACGATTGATGTTGGCGCGGTCGAGGTCAGCCTTGTCCAGCAGGCCGAATTCAACAGCGGAAACAATGTATTCCGGAGCCAGCTCAGCGCCGATGGCGTCGGTGCCGGCCTTGATCAGCAGCGCGAAACGCTGGATGCTGGTCAGGGATTCCACGCCGTAGGTCTGGGTCAGGGTGATACCGGAGTCGGAGTTCACGAAGCCCTTGAAGCCCATGATGTCACGCAGCAGGGTGGTGATGATTTCGGAGTTGTAAGCAGAACCAAGCTGCTTGACGTCGATTTCATGGCCACGGTAGGTCTGCGGGACAGAGCGGACATCCGCCGCGTCGCGGGAGTAGCAAGGCATGATTGCGCCCACGCCTGCGTCAACAGCAGCCTGGAAGCCGACCAGCTGGTACTTTTCCAGAGAACCGGCAGTCGGGTACAGACGCCACTGACCCTGAGAGGTGTGAGACTCAAAGCCGTTTTCGGCAGCGCCGTCACCGGGGAAGTGCTTCGCAGACAGCACGACGGACTTCTCGTTCACGCCGTCCTTGCCATACTGATAGCCGTCCACCAGCGCGGTGATGATGCCGGCGGTGACGTCGGGACGCTCGCCGTAAGTGCCGCTGTTCCGAGGCCAGCGGGGATCGGTCACCAGGTCGATCTGCGGGCCATACATGAAGATGATGCCCTGCGAACGCCACATCTGGCGGTCAACCTCGGCATAATCCTTGATGGCGTCGTAGTTGCCGTCGCCCAGCACCGCTGCCGCCATGCCCAGAGAATCCGGGAAGCCGGCGGAAATCGGGTTGGAGATCAGCGTCACCGGGATTGCAGGCGTACCCGCCTTGGCGGAATCCCATTCAGCAAACGCAGTGGTTACGTTGTTGTACAGCGCAACAACAGAAGCGTCGTAGTTCAGACCGCCGCGGTACACGCCCGCGCGAATCTTGCCAATGGACATCACCTGATCGTCCAGGCTGGCGAACGAAGAGGAAGCCGAATTCAACATAATCAGGCTCTTCGTGGTTTCGCCTTCGGGGATGACGGTCATAACCTTGGCGGGATTGATGGTGCCGTCTTCATTCTTGACATCCGCAAGCGTCTTGGAACCGGGCATAACCATCAGGGCGTTCAGGACGAAACCAGCCTGTTCGGTCAGCGTCATCTTCGTAACCATGTCCGCGGCGCGTTCTTCCGCCGGCAGACGCCAGTCTTCGAACGCGTCCAGCTCGTGGTCGTTGTTGGAATCCTTGAAGTACAGGCCATCCTGCTGGATGACACCAACGGTCGTCACGCCGATGGTCGGGCCATTCTCGTTCTGATAGAACACAGGCTCAAGGTAGGTCTTGGTGGGGTCAACTTCTTCCGCGTTGTAGGGAGCAGGAATGTAGGTTGCTTTGGTCGCCGTTTCCGCCATTGCGGGAATCGCAGACAGCAGCATCGACGCTGCAACCGCCAAGCTCAGAATCCGTTTCATGCTGAGGGCTCTCCTTTTCCGTTTTCTCTTCCTCATGCTGCGCGAAACATGAGGTGCTGGTAATATAATAGCATAAAAATCGCCAGATTGGAAGGGGCTTGTCTTGAATGCCTGTACCCCCGTCGCAACCGTGTGGACGTTCCGTTCACGACGAAAATATGTCGCGAACGGCAACTTTTTGCCCTATTTGGGAGGGAAATGGGGGAAAAGTGCAAAATCGAGAACGGCATATTCTGGAACTGATAGCAGATGGTGAAATGCGCCGCATCTCCTTCCCGGCAAGTCCGCGGGCGCAATTCAGCCTGCAAAAAAAATCAGCACCGAGAAAAAATCCTCAATGCTGATGGGCAGCGCACTAATGTGCAGCGTGTTGGAAAGAGCGGGTTGATGGCGCAAAGGTTGGGAATTTGTTTTACTGGTTCTGCGTGCTAACGCGGGAAGCGCCGCATCCCGCCGGCGGGTGCAAAACTACCGTCAGCTTAAAAATGCCATTTTCCGCAACCACTGTCGCTATGCCGTCATACTTTTCAGCAATTGCCTGAATTGACCGCAAGCCAAACCCATGTCCCGTGCCGGCCTTTGTCGTCACCGGCATATCATCCACCATGTTCAGCGGCGCTTCATAGCTGTTTTCTACATGCAGCACCACCATGCCGTTCATGGCGTTTGCCTTGAGCGAAATCACCCGCTTCTCATGGTCAGTCACCTTGTTGCAGCCCTCCAAGGCGTTGTCCAGCGCATTGCCGAAGAGCGAAAACAGCTCCATTTCCGACATGAAGCCGAAAATCGACCCGTCAATCAGGTACGAGAACTTTACTCCGCACGTTGAGCAGAGGATGTTCTTCTCCGTCAGCACAATGTTGATGGTCTCGTTGCCGCACTCAACAACCGTGCCGTACTCGATGATGGAGTCCTCCAAGCGGTCAATGTACTTGTCGAAACTCTCTTTGCCTGCTTTCGAGCGGATGGTGGCGATTTGGTGCTTCAGGTCGTGGCACTTGATTTGCAGGGACGTGATGCCGTCGCGGCTCATCTGGTAATACTGCATCTTGTTGGCAATGAACTTCTGCATTTCCTCGTTGTCCTGCCGATAGCGGGCAAGGTCGGCAATGGTGATCAGGATGATGTAGTTTGTTGCAGTATAGAGCAGGGCGCAGAGATAGAACATGAAAGACGAATCCGGCGCCGAGGTGAACACATGCCCGCAATATTCCAGCACTATTTGAAAAAGCAGGAAAACGGCGACCGAAGCCCGGACAATGCGGGAAGCCTCATTGAGCGGCGGATTGCTGTGAATCAGCCGCTTATAGAGCAAAGAAGCGGCTGCGCACACGGCGATATACACCAGATACGACACAAGGGCGCCGGAAACACTGTAACGTGACCAGACCGACGCGATACCCGTCATCCCAAATGCCGCTGCGAAAACCTTGAATGTGTTCCATGCGAGCTTGAAAATCGTCAGCGCAAGCAGTCCCATGTAGCACGATTCGGAGAGGGTTGTGTGGTAACAGAAGGTATATGTGCCCCAATAGAGCAGACTCATGACCAACAGGTGCAGGCTGTACCCGATGCCCTGCGCGACGGTTGTTGTCAGGCAGAGGTCAATCCAGTAGCGCGTCAACCAGCTGACGGCGCACAGCGCGATGAAACTGACAAGGATGCGCAGGGGGAAATAGGGCTTCTCATGTCCGTTTCCCATCGTCATCAGCAGCAGAAAAAACACCAGCGCCGTGGAGACGCGGTGGTCAATCGTCGAAATCCACCAGGAGTCATGCAGCATGTTCATAGGTTTTCCCCCAGAAAGTTCGAGAAATGCTGCAAAATCTCTTTGCGGTGCGATTTGGAAATGGAAATCTGCGTGCCATCGACAACGAGAAAATCATTGTTGATATTTGACACATAGCGCAGGTTGACGACATACGAGCGGTTGCACATGATGAACCGCTTCGGGTCGAGCCGCTTCATCACGTCGGAAAGCCGTCCGCGGATGTCGTAATTCCCCTTGGTGGTGTGATAAACCAAATTGTGGTCAAACACTTCGACATAGATAATATCGTTGGTAGATAGGCTGACAATACCGTCGGAAGTCTTGAGCGCGAATGCCGCGTTCGATACGCCTTCCAGCCGCTTCATTGCTTTATCCAGCACATAATTGATGGAGCCTTGGTCAGCTGGCTTGACGATGAAATCCAGCGCATCCACCTCGTAGCCCTTGATGGCGAGCTGCGCCATGTGGGTGACGAAAATCAGCACGGAATCGGTGTTGATTTTGCGCATGATGCGCGCCACTTCCAGCCCGTCCAGCTTATCCATGCGGATATCCATAAACACGATGTCGTGGTTCTCGGTGCTGCGGATGAAGTCCAGCGCGCCGTTGAAGACGTGAATCATATACGCCTGACGGTTCTGCTGAAAGTAGGTATCGACAAGCGCCTTGAGCGCGCTGGAATCGCTGCGTTCATCATCGACGATGGCAATTAGGAGCATTCGTCTCGCCTCCCCCTTGCGTGAAATATTCTGAAGCCATTATAGCATGGTTTCGGGGTTTGGACAAGTCGGAATATGCGGAAATTCCTGCTTTTCCGCTGATTTGCAGGGGTTTCATCTCTGCGCAGCAAAAAGGGCACACAGCTTTTCGCCATGTGCCCCGAAAATCCTCAGGAAATTCCCGAAGAAGGAATCGAATTACTTCTTCGCGCCCTTCTTCTTGCCATCCAGCACGACCAGCACAAACGCCACTGCCGTCAGCGCGCCCAGTGCCCACTGCGCAATGTTCAGCGTCAGCTGCCACCACGTCGCTTCGCGTACCACGCGCGTGTACTGGCTGATGCCGTCCATGCCGCGCGAGTTCACAACCGTGTTCAGCACACGCTTTGCGGACGTGCGCAGCGCCTGCGCCACCATCGGGTTCGCCTTCGCGCCGTCAGGGCCGTAGTCCTTCAATTCGCTGATGTCTTCGCCCACGAAGTTGTCCGGCAGGTCGTTGCCCGCGACAATCTCGTTCACCTTCACCATGTAGGTGCCGTCGTACATGTCCGTGACCGCGAAGCCGCTCATGCCCGCTTCGCCGCGCAGCCAGTCCGTCAGCAGTTCGGTGTACGCGCCTGCCCAGATGGCGCCCAGACGGTTGAACGCCGTCATCACGCACTGTGCGTCCGCCTGAATAATCGGCAGCTCGAAGGCGCGCAGGTAGATTTCGCGCAGCGCCTGCTCGTTGCACCAGGTGCCGATGCCCGCGCGGTTGTTCTCCTGATCGTTCAGGACGAAGTGCTTGTTGTAGACGTACACGCCCTTGCTCTGGATGCCCACGGTCTCCCGTGCGTCAATCAGACCCGTCAGGATGCCGTCCTCGGAGTAATACTCAAACACGCGGCCAGAATAGGGGGAGCGGTGGATGTTCAGACCCGTGCCGTACAGACCAGCATAGCCTGCCCACATGGCGTCCTCGCCAATCAGTTCGCCGACTTCCTCCACCAGCTGGCTGTTCATCGTTGCGGCGATGATGCCGTTACAGGGGTAGCAGGTACCCTTCATGTTCTTGTCGGGGTCGTTCGTCTGCACTGCGTAGCCGTTAGAACCGACGGAGTATTTCTGCGTCACGCCGGAAGGCCCGTTGTGGTCAACCGTCTCCGGTTTGCCGATTTCGTTGATAGCAATCGTCATGCGCAGACCGTTGGCGCAGATTTTCGCCAGCTGGTCGAACGTCAGCTGATCCATGAAGGTTTCCCACTGCGGATCGTCCGCGTCGACGCCGCGCATGTTGATGAGCTGCAGATCCGCCTGCTTGCCGAACACCGGCCATTCGTAGCCGTCAGCGGAAGGAAGGTCGCTGTCGGTCAGCACCGTGTCGTCGAAGAGCTGCTGTGTCATCGCCAGCTTCACCGCGCCGGGCGTGACCGTGCCTTCCCAGTTGCTGCGGGAGTAGTACGTCACCGTGTTGTCGCCGCTGCCCTCGTAGCGGTTCACGTCCGCCGCCGCGAACAGGGAAGTGACATCATTGCCCGTGCCATACGCCTTGGCGTAGGTCGTCGCGTCGAAGGCGTAGGTTGCCGTGTAAACCATCGAAGCGTCGCCGTCTGCGGTCATGCCGTCGGCGGTCGTCTTGCCCTTCACGGTCAGGATGTTGTTTGCCGCCGCGTGCGCGTCATCGGCAATCGTCAGGTAATGCGCGCCTTCTTCCAGAATATACACGCCCGTGTTGTAAGCGTCGTAGCTGGTCAGGAAGTATTCCGGCACGGAGACGGTCACCGTCTCGCTCTCGCCCGGCTGGAGCAGCTTCGTCTTCGAGAAGCCCACAAACTCCACCGCCGGCTTTTCAATGTGATTCTGCACGTCGTAGTCGGTATAGGGCTTCTGCGCGTAGACCTGCACCGCCTTCTTGCCTGCCTTGTCGCCCGTGTTGGTAACGGTGACAGTCAGCTGATACTCGGTCTTCAGCCCTTCGCCGACCTTCTGCACCTGCATATCGGAGAAAGCGAAGTTCGTGTAGCTCAGCCCATAGCCGAAGGGGTACGCGACGACGTTATTGTACTGGAAGTTGCCCGCGTTCGGCGTGCCCAGCACAACGTCCTCATAGCGCGTTTCAGTGTACTTGTAGCCCAGATACACGCCTTCCTGATAGACCACATAGTGGTTGTAGCTGTTGGCGTTGGCGGGATAGGTGTACTTCTCCTGACCTGCGTAGGTGTAAACACCGAAGTTGTTCTGCACCGGGTCAAGCTGATTGTCCTTCCACCAAGTGTCCGGCAGCGAGCCCGACGGGTTCACCGCGCCGGAAAGCACGTCGCCCAAGGCGTACAGACCCGTCTGACCGACCGAGCCGACCCACAGCACCGCGTCCACGCCGTAATCCTCTTCATCCGCGAACGCCATCGAAACCGGGTTCGCACTGTTGACGATGACGGTGATGGAGCGGATATTGCCGTCGTCCTTCATGCCCTTCAGGCCTTCCAGAACGCTCAGCTCGTCCTCGTTGAGGTGCAGATAGTCGCCGCTCTCATCGAACGTGTCCTCGATGCCGGCGCCGACGTCGTTGCCTTCGCCGCCCACGCGGCCGATGACGTACACTACGTCTTCGCCCTGTCCCAGGGTATCGTCATGGTTCTTTTTGACCTGCTTCCACTTGACTTCGCCGATTTCGTGGCCGTTGCGCTTCTTTTCCTCGCTCACATACCAGTTCAGCAGGGGCTTGTCCACCACGTCGAAGCCCGCGCCGGTCAGCACGTCAAGGTAGTTCGGGGCGCCGTCCGCGTCCACCGCGCCGGAGCCCGTACCACCGTAGACGGGATCCATCGCCGTCACGCCGACGAGGGACACCTTTGCGCCCGCGGCAAGCGGCAGGACGCTGTTCTCATTCTTCATCAGCACAATGCCTTCGCCCTCGACCTCGCGAACCTTCGCGTTGCCGGCGGCTTTCAGTTCGGCCAGCGTGCTGTACTTGCTGTCATAGTAGCGGACGTAGCCCTCTTCGGTCACGCCGTCCGGGAGCTTGGTAACGATTTTGGTGCTGCTCGTGCCGAGGAAGGAGTTGAGCTGCACTTCGCACTCGTTGGCGATGATACTGCCCGTGACAACCAGCGCCGTCAGGCACGCCGTGACATTCAGGAACACTTTTTTCAGTGTCCGATGCTTGGAGGTAGATTTCATAAGAATCGGGTTCTCCTTTCAAATGACGTTTATTCTGACACACGAAAAAACGCCCTGTGAGTGAATGTCAAATCACAGCGCCAATGCGGTGGCGGAGACTCTTGCGCCGGGGAAACATCGGGGGGATCAATGCGCGTAGTTGACCGCCCTGTGTCCGCCCAGCCACATTCTATCCTTATTCTATATCAAAACGGCACAAAAGTGAAGAACGTTTGTCGCACAAAGGAACACAAGCGTCGCAAGAACAAAAGATACCCAAATACGGCAGATTTTATGCCGTGAATGGAATATAATTGACGTGAATTGACATAAATATGACGCGAGAGCACGTTTTTTTGTCTTTTCCCAATTCGCGCGGCGCGGAAACGATTTGCAACGATGGTCAAAATATGACATAATATTTCTATCCCAACGTGTGCCGTTCAGAGGCTGATGAGGAAATGCGGTTCCTCCCAGCGGAGGCGGCAAAGGTTCGTTTGGCTGCGCGGTGATGCAACAATCCCTATGCGAATAGGGCAATGGCTGCACCGTTTCTTTGCGGTGCAAAAAAATCAGGAAATCCCCTTGACAGGGCAGAAACCGGGCGAAGGCGGAAGTCGGCGTGTTCCCGGTTGATGAAAGGAGTTCATTTTCCATGAGCAATTCTACCAAGAAGGGCTTTGGCGTTTATGCGACGCTCGTCTCCGCGGTGCTGGCGATTGCGGCGGCGGTCATCTATCAGGTGATTGGCGGCAAGTTCGGCGCGACGCAGCGCGTGTGCTATGACCAGTGGGTTGTGCTGCTGCTTATCGGCGGCGGCGTGGTGTCCGGCGCGCTGGTGGGGCTGAAGAAGTACGGCGTGGCGAGCGCGATTGCCGCGTTTGCGCCGTTTGCCGCCATCTGCTTCTTTGCGCACAAGTGCTACTGGTATGTTACCGACGTGTTTGTGGCGATTGACGAAAAGGGCTTTGACCCGAATTTCCTCTGGTTTGCCGGACTGGCGCTGGGCGCGTTCATCATCGGCGAAATCGCTGTGTACACTCGCAAAGAGAAGGCTGTGTAATCCTTCGCTCCACCCGCATGGGCGGAGCCTTTTGCGTCTTTTTTGATTCTCCCAAGGAGGTTCCGACATGCGACACATCATTGAACTCAAGGACGGCTGGCAGTTCACGAATCTGGACGGTCAGACGAGCGAAGTCTCCATTCCGCACACATGGAACGCCATCGACGGGCAGGACGGCGGCGACGACTACAAGCGCGGCACCTGCACTTACACGCTGGCGCTTCAAAAGCCTGAATTCGACCCGGACACGCAGGAAGTGTGGATTGAATTTGACGGCGTGAATGCCTCTGCGCAGGTCAGCCTGAACGGGCAGGACGTGTGCAGCCACGACGGCGGCTACTCCACGTTCCGCGCGAACCTGACCGGGCTGCTGGCGGACGAGAACGAGCTGGTTGTCAAGGCGGACAACAGCAAGAACGACCGCGTGTATCCGCAGATGGCGGACTTCACGTTCTACGGCGGCATCTACCGCATGGTTCGTCTGCTGGTGGTGAACAAGGCGCATTTCGCGCTGGATTACCTCGGTTCGTCCGGCATCCGCGTGACGGCGACGCCCGAAGGCGCGGGCGCGAAGGTGCGCGTACAGAGCCGGGTGACGGCGGGCGACGTGGTCGTGACGCTTATTGACCGCAAGGGGCGCGTCGTTGGCACGGGCACGGGGCTGGACACGACCATCGAGATGGCGAAGGCGCGCCGCTGGCATGGCGTGGAAGATCCCTACCTTTATACTGCGCGCTGTGAAGTCACGGTGGATGGCAGCGTCACCGATCGGCTGGAAATTCCCTTCGGCGTTCGCTCCTTCCGCGTGGACGAAAAGCACGGCTTCATCCTCAACGATGAGCCGTATGACCTGCATGGCGTGAGCCGCCACCAGGATCGCAAGGGCATCGGCAACGCGATCACGCGCGAGATGCACGACGAGGATATGGCGCTCATCCGCGAAATTGGCGCGACGACGCTGCGGCTGGCGCACTACCAGCACGACCAGTATTTCTACGACCTCTGCGACCGCAACGGCCTGATTGTCTGGGCGGAAATCCCCTACATCAGCAAGCACATGCCCAACGGCCGCGCGAACACCATCAGCCAGATGGAGGAGCTGATTGAGCAGAACTACAATCATGCGTCCATCGTCTGCTGGGGCGTGTCGAACGAAATCACCATCGCGACGAAGGACAAGCAGGACATGCTGGACAACCACCGCCTTCTCAACGACATGATTCATCAAACAGACCCGACCCGCTTCACCACGCTGGCGTGCTACGCGATGTGCGGCCCGTTCAACAAGGTTGCGCACATCACCGACGTCGTCAGCTGGAACCTGTATCTGGGCTGGTATGTGCCGGGGCTGTTCCTCAATGACCTGTGGATTGGCTTCTGGCACCTGTGCTACCCCAAGCGCCTGCTGGGGTACAGCGAGTACGGCGCAGAGGGGATGCCGAACCTGCATTCCGATCATCCGCGCCGCAACGACCACACCGAGGAGTATCAGGCGGTGTACCACGAGTACATGCTGCGGTGCTTCCGGCGGCATCCGTGGATGTGGGCGAACCACGTCTGGAACATGTTCGACTTTGCGGCGGACGCGCGCGATCAGGGCGGCGAACCCGGCATGAACCACAAGGGGCTGGTTACCTTTGACCGCAAGACAAAGAAGGACAGCTTCTACCTCTACAAGGCATGGTGGAGCAGCGACCGCTTTGTGCACATCTGCTCCAAGCGCTTTGTCGACCGCTGCGGCAAAAAGACGACCATCAAGGTCTACTCCACCGATGACACCGTGACGCTGATGGTCAACGGCAAGACAGTCGGCAAAAAGACCAGCAGCGACCATGTGTTCACGTTCACCGTGCCGCTTGACGGCGATTTGGACGTCGAAGCGTTCTCAGGTCTTAAGAAAGACACGGCGCACTTCCACAAGGTGGACAAGCCGAACCCGGCGTACAAGCTCGTGAAGAACAAGAATGCCCAGAAGTCGAACTGGGTGGATAACTAAGGAGGTCACAAGAGCATGTCCAACACGACCGCGAAAAATGACGGCGTGAACCGCGCAAAACTGTATCAGCTGGCGCTCTTCCCGCTCAACAACGGCGCAACCAATGTGTACTTTGTCCTGATTCTCAACTTTGTTGCGCAGTTCGGCTCGAACATCTTGCAGCTGGGACTGTATGCCTCTGTGATGGTCACGGTGATGCGCGTGTTCGACGCGATTACCGACCCCATTATCGGCGCGATGATGGACAAGACCAGCACGAGGTTCGGCAAATTCCGCCCGTTCATGGTGCTGGGCAGCGCGATTATGGCGGTGTCCATTCTGGCGCTGTACTGCCTGACACCCCTGATTCCCGAAACGACGATGTGGCTGCGCTATGTGGCGTTCACGCTGATTTACGCCGTGTGGGTTATCGGTTACACGTTCCAGACCAGCGTCACCCGCGCGGGTCAGACCGTGCTGACGAACGACCCGAATCAGCGTCCGCTGTTTACCATCTTCAACACCATCGGCTCGATGCTGGGCATGGGCGTGATGCAGTTCCTGATTCCGATTGTCAAGGGCATGTATGACGTGAAGGTGGACGGCAAAATCGTGACCGATGGCTTCGCTGTGCCAGAAATGTGGGCTGTGATTGCGCCCATCGGCATCGTCCTGTCGGTGCTGCTGACCATCCTCGCCATCTTCGGCATTGCCGCGAAGGATCGCCCGGAATACTACGGCATCGGCGGCGGCACGCAGAAGAAGGTTAAAATCTCCGAGTATATTTCGATTATCAAGGCAAACAAGCCCATGCAGCGTCTGATGGTCGCGGGCGCGGGCTGCAAGCTGGCACTGGCGATTGCGACGAACGCTACCGTGCTGACGGTTCTCTACGGCGTGATGATGGGCGACTACTCCGGTCTGTACCTGCCTTTCATGGTGCTGGGCTATGTGTTCGCTGTGCCGTTCTTCATCCTCAGCGTCCGCACGAGCCAGAAGTTCGGACAGAAAGCGTCCCTGGAACGCTATGTCCGAGTCGCGCTGATTTCCTACGTCGGCGTGCTGGTGCTGCTGATTCTCTGCGGCGGTCCGACGGCACTCTGGGCGCGGCTGGTCAACCCGGTTTCCTCGACCGGCATCAACGTCGGCAATATCCTCTACTCCCTCGCGTTCGTCATCTTCTTCGGCGTGGGATACGGCGCGTACTACGCTACGGCAGACATGCCGATTCCGATGGTCGCGGACTGCTCCGACTACGAGACGTACCGCTCCGGCAAGTACATCCCCGGTATCATGGGGACGCTGTTCTCGCTGGTAGATAAGCTCGTTTCGTCCCTCGCGCCGACGCTGGTCGCGCTGATTTTCTGGATGGCGCTGGGTACGCAGGAACTGCCGAACACGACGACAACGTACTCCACCGGTATCAAGGTCGCCATCATCATCATGTTCTGCGTCATTCCGATGCTGGCATGGGCGGCGACGCTGTGGGCGATGAAGGGCTACAGCCTGACCGGTGCGAAGATGAAGGAAATTCAGGCGGTCAACCGTGCGCGTAAAGCGGCGGTCAATGATGGCATGACGCTCGAACAGGCGATGGACACCATCAAGACCACCGAAGACGCCGAGAAATACCAGACCACAGGCGGCAAAACCGCGGCAATGTAAGGAGGACATCCACCCATGAAAAGCTCTTTCCGCTGGTACGGGGACAGCGACCCGGTGACGCTGGATATGATTCGCCAGATTCCCGGTATGCGCTCCATCGTCTCCGCCGTCTATGATGTGAAGCCCGGCGAGGTGTGGCCGGAAGAATCCATCAAGCATTTGGTGGATGAGTGCGCGGCGCACGGGCTGATTTTCGATGTCGTCGAGTCCATCCCGGTGACGGAGGAAATCAAGCTCGGCAGACCGGAACGCGATCGCCACATTGCCAACTACTGCGAATCCATCCGCCGCTGCGCCAAGTACGGCATCAAGTGCGTGACGTACAACTTCATGCCCGTCTTTGACTGGACGCGCACGCAGCTGGACAAGAAAGCCCCTGACGGCTCGACCAGCCTCGTCATGTACTGGGATCAGATGAAGGGTCTTGACCCGCTCAAGGACGACATTCACTTGCCCGGCTGGGATTCCAGCTACACGCAGGACGAGGTTCGCGACCTCATCCGCGCATATGGCGAACTGGGCGAAGAAGGGCTGTGGCAGAACATCGAGTATTTCTTGAAGCGCGTGATTCCCGTCGCGGAGGAGTGCGGCGTGGTGATGGCGCTGCACCCCGATGATCCGCCGTACCCGATTTTCGGTCTGCCGCGCGTCATTACCTGCGAAGAAAACATCGACCGGTACCTGACGATTGTGGACAGCCCCGCAAACACGATGTGCCTGTGCACCGGCTCGCTCGGCTGCTCGCCCAAGAACGACATTCCGAAGCTGGTGCGCAAGTATTCGGCGATGAAGCGCATCGGGTTCATGCACATCCGCAACGTGAAGATTCTGCCGGACACGTCGTTCGAGGAGAGCGGCCATCTGACGAAGAACGGCAGCCTGGACATGAACGCGATTGTGAAGGCGCTGGTGGAAACGGGCTTCGACGGCTACTTCCGTCCCGACCACGGGCGGATGATCTGGAGCGAAGTCGGCAGCAGCGCCAAGCCGGGCTACGGTCTGTACGACCGTGCGCTGGGCAGCGCGTATATCAATGGGCTGATTGAAGCCAACGGCGGGACAATCGAGTAACGCAGGGGCGCGTGCCTGCGCCGAAGGAGTCCAGAGGGCGATTGGAAAGGCCTCTGAAAGCAGCACGCGAAACCAGTATGCAGAAGTCACCAACTCAATCGCGCGAAAGGGTCAAGGGACGAAGTCCCTTGCGGATTCCAGAGGCAGAGCCTCTGGGTTCACCCATATCAATCAATGTAAGGAGAGAAAAAAACAATGATGAAATTGCCTTTGAACGTGGATTTTACCGGGAAAGTGGTTGTTGTGACGGGCGCGGGCGGCGTGCTGTGCGGCGAGATGGCACGGGCGTATGCGCAGGCGGGCGCGAAAGTCGCAGCGCTGGACTTGAATGAGGAAGCCGTGAAGAAGCTGGCGGACGAGCTGACCGCGGAAGGCTTCATCTGCAAGGGCTACAAGGCGAACGTGCTGGACGCTGAGGCGCTGGAAGCGGTGCACCAGCAGGTGCTTGCTGACCTCGGCCCGTGCGACATCCTCATCAACGGCGCTGGCGGCAACAACCCGCGCGCGACGACCGACAACGAGTACCAGCACGAAGCCAAGGAAGGGCAGAAGACGTTCTTCGACCTTGAACCCAACGGCGTGGACTTCGTGTTCAAGCTGAATTTCCAAGGCACGCTCCTGCCCACGCAGGCGTTTGCCAAGGACATGGTCGCCCGCAAGAGCGGCAACATCCTGAACATCTCGTCCATGAACGCCTACATCCCGCTGACGAAGATTCCGGCGTACTCCGGCGCGAAGGCTGCCATCAGCAACTTCACGCAGTGGCTGGCGACGCACTTCGCGGGCACGGGCATCCGCGCGAACGCGATTGCTCCCGGCTTCCTCGTCAGCAACCAGAACCACGCGCTGCTCTTCAACGCGGATGGCACGCCCACCGCGCGCAGTGCGAAAATCCTGAACGGCACGCCCATGGGCCGCTTTGTGGACAGCAAGGAACTCCTTGGCGGCGTGTTCTTCCTCACCGATGATGAGGCGGCGTCGGCAATTACCGGCGTGGTGCTGCCGATTGACTGTGGGTTCGCGGCGTACTCCGGGGTGTAAGCCGCGAAAGTGCCTGAATTGTAAAATCTGTTTGGAATGATTGCAATTTGGCGCACAGGTGTGATATAATAAGGTCGAAAAGCGGAAATAAACCGCAGAAATGGTAAAGGAGAAAACCAAAATGAAAAAGATCCTGTCTCTGGTCATGGCGCTGGCGATGATGCTGGGCTGCTTCGCGATGGCGGAAACCACTTCGATTCTGGACGCGGATATGGACGAACTGCTCGTCCTCGACCGTGAATCCAGCCTGAACGACTGGGAAGGCGAATGGGTGCTGGTTGCGGCGTATATCACCGCCGATTTCGCGGAGGAATACGACGTGGAACAGTCCGGCCTGCTGGCTGTGCCGGAAAATGCGGCGACGCTGACCATCACCGCGCTGAAGGACGCGACCGCGAACGACAAGGTACTGGGCACGATGGTGGACGTGGCGTCCTACATCCACGACCACACCTACGACCTGTCCGGCGAGCTGACTTTCTCCGACGAGGACAGCTACACGGTCAAGAGCGCGTGGGACGAATGGGCGAACAACGTCATCGCGAAGGTGGACTATGACCCCGCAGCGTCCTACAACCGCGGCCCCGCCAAGACCCACGTCAAGGGCGACGACGACACCGTTCGTTTCGCGGACATGACGGGCGTGGAAATCGAGGACATGGAAACGATGAAGTACATCGGCATGACCACGTCTGGCTATCTGGTGCTGTGCTACTCTGACGACAACCTCGCCAAGAAGGACGGCGACATGGGCGTTGGCTACATCTTCGCGCGTGTCGAAGCGGAATAATCCCCCCGAATAAAAGACAAAAGAGCCATCCAGCACGGGTGGCTCTTTTGCAAATTCGCAATTCGACAGGAACTTTCCGCATACACCTTGCAATCGGCGCGAAAATCTGCTATAATTGCACGGATAACCCGAAACGACAGGAGGGCTGAACGTGCGAGTGCTGCTCAAGGACGGTTCTGTCTTGGAACAGGGCAAGTGGAAGCAAACCGATGTGGCAATTGAAAACGGCGTCATTGTCGCCCGTGGGGAACAACTTTCCTTTCCGGCAGAGAAAGTGTTTGATTGCCGTGGATTTGCCCTTTTTCCCGGCTTTGTGGATGTGCATGTGCATCTGCGTGAGCCGGGATTTTCTTATAAGGAGACCATTGCGACCGGCAGCGCGGCATGTGCGCACGGCGGATATACGACCGTCTGCGCGATGCCGAATTTGAATCCCGCGCCGGACAGCTCGGAGCATCTGGCAGTGGAGGAAGCGCTGATTCAAGGCGAAGCGGTTATTGATGTGCGTCCGTACGCGTCCATCACGATGGGGCAGAAGGGCGAGGGCGAACTGACCGACATGGCGGCGCTGAGCGGGCGCGTGTGCGGCTTCTCCGACGACGGACGCGGGGTCAAGACCGCCGAGACGATGCGCGAAGCCATGCAAAAGTGCAAGGCGGCGGACAGCATCATTGCGGCGCACTGCGAGGACATGAGCTGGATTCCCGCAGGCGGCGCGATTCATGACGGCGCGTTCGCAAAGGCGCACGACATTCCGGGCATTCCGTCCGAAAGCGAATGGAAGCCCATTGAACGCGACATTGCCCTCTGCCGCGAAACCGGCTGCCGCTACCACGTCTGCCACGTCAGCACGAAGGAATCCGTCGCGCTGATTCGTCAGGCGAAGGCGGAGGGAATCAACATCACCTGCGAAACTGGACCGCACTATCTGCTGCTGTGTCAGGATGACTTGCAGGACTTGGGGCGCTTCAAGATGAATCCGCCGCTTCGTAACAAGGATGACCAAGAGGCGCTGCTGGCAGGCCTGCTCGACGGCACAATTGACATGATTGCCACCGACCACGCGCCGCATTCCGCCGAGGAAAAGGCGAAAGGACTGCGCGGGTCTGCAATGGGCGTCGTCGGGATTGAAACGGCGTTCCCGCTGCTGTACACCTATCTGGTGGAAACGGGGAAGATGCCGCTGGAAATGCTGATTGACCGCATGGCGGATGCGCCGCGCCGCCGCTTCCGCATTGATGGCGGGATGCAGGTGGGCGACAAAGCCGCTGTGACCGTGTTTGACCTGCACGCACAGGAGAAGATTGACCCGAACACCTTCCTCTCCAAGGGGCGCGCAACACCCTTTGAGGGCTGGGAGGTTCACGCCGCGTGCCGACTGACCGTCTGCGGCGACAAGATTGCGTATAACGCGCTGAGCCGGAAGGAGTAACAACATGCGCTTTGCCATCAAGCAAAATACCCCGCTGACATCGTGCGTCTACCGCATGGTGCTTCAGGGGGACACATCCGCCATCACCGCGCCGGGGCAGTTCGTTCAGGTGCAGGTGCCGGGCTTCTACCTGCGCCGCCCGATTTCCGTCTGCGACTGGGACAGTGAGACGCTGACGCTGGTCTACAAGGTTGTCGGCAACGGCACGGACGCCATGTGCCGCATGCAGCCCGGCACGGAGCTGGATTTGCTGACCGGGCTGGGCAACGGCTTCGACATCACCCGCTGCGGGGAGCGTCCGCTGCTGATTGGCGGCGGCGTGGGGCTTCCGCCGATGGTGGGGCTGTGCCGCTGCCTTATGCAAGCGGGCAAGCACCCGACCGTGCTGGCGGGGTTCAATACGGCAGACGAGGTGTTCCTGCGCGAGGATGTGGAGAAGCTCGGCGCACCGTTTGTGCTGGCGACGATGGACGGGTCAGCGGGCATCAAGGGACTTGTGACGGACGCGCTGCCGGAAATCGACTTCACCGACATCTGTGCGTGCGGGCCGCTGCCGATGCTCAAGGCGATTATGAACGCGGACGACCATCCGGCACAGCTGTCCTTCGAGGAGCGCATGGGCTGCGGCTTCGGCGCGTGCATGGGCTGCACGGTCAAGGTCAAGGGCGGCTACAAGCGAATCTGCAAGGACGGTCCGGTGCTGGTGCGAGAGGAGGTCATCTGGTGAGCAGCAGGGATTTGCGCGTCACCCTGTCCGGCGTGACGCTGGACAACCCGGTCATTCCCGCCAGCGGCACATACGGCTTCGGGCAGGAATTCACCCCGTATTACGACATCAACATCTTAGGCAGCCTGTCCTTCAAGGGCACAACGGCGGAAAGCCGCTTCGGCAACCCAACGCCGCGCATTGCGGAATGCTCGAACGGGATGCTGAACTCCGTCGGCTTGCAGAATCCCGGCGTGGAGCACGTCATCGCGCACGAACTGCCCGCACTGCGGAAAATCTTCCATAAGCCGATTATCGCCAACATCAGCGGTTTCTCGGTGGAGGAATACGTTCACTGTGTCGAGCTGCTGACGAAGGAAGAGCAGGTTGCAATTCTCGAAATCAACATCTCCTGCCCGAACGTGCGGCACGGCGGCATGGCGTTCGGTACGAACCCCGACGCGGCGGCGGAAATCACCCGCGCCGTCAAGCAAGTGGCGACGAAGCCTGTCTACATGAAGCTGTCGCCGAACGTGACGGACATTGTGTCCATCGCGAAAGCGTGCGAAGAGGCGGGCGCGGACGGCTTGTCGCTCATCAACACCCTGCTGGGGATGCGCATTGACCTCAAGCGCCGCCGCCCTGTGCTGGCGAACGTCATGGGCGGCTACTCCGGGCCGGGTGTGTTCCCGGTGGCGGTGCGCATGGTGTATCAGGTGACGGGCGCGGTCAGCATCCCGGTCATCGGCATGGGCGGCGTCAGTAGCGCGCAGGACGTCATCGAGATGATGATGGCGGGCGCGAAGGCGGTGCAGGTCGGCGCGGCGAACCTCACTGACCCGTATGCGTGCAAGAAAATCATCGACGATCTGCCACGCGAAATGGAGTGCCTCGGCATCGAACGCTTGTCGGATATTCAACGAGTATAATGAAGGAGGACTTTCACCATGGCGAAGGATGTTATCATTGCCCTTGACTTTGAAAACAAGGAAAAGACGCTCGCGTTCCTTGACCAGTTCACGGGGCGTAAGCCGTTTGTGAAAATCGGCATGGAGCTGTTCTATGCCGAAGGCCCGGACATTGTGCGCGAAATCAAGGCGCGCGGACACAAGATTTTCCTTGACCTGAAGCTGCACGACATTCCGAACACCGTCAAAAAGGCGATGAAGGTGCTCTCGAAGCTGGATGTGGACATGACGAACCTGCACGCGGCAGGCACGATTGCCATGATGGAAGCCGCGAAAGAGGGCTTGACGAAGGAAGATGGCTCCTGCGGCGTGCTGCTGGCAGTGACGCAGCTGACCTCGACGAGCGAGGAGCGGATGCAGCAGGAGCTGCTCATCAACGCGACGATGCCGGAGACGGTGAAGAAGTACGCGCAGAACGCGAAAGCGGCGGGGCTGAGCGGCGTGGTCTGCTCGCCGCTGGAAGCTGCCTTGGTGAAGGAAGCCTGCGGTCAGGATTTCCTGACGGTGACGCCGGGCATTCGCTTTGCCGACGGCGACGTGGGGGATCAGGTGCGCGTGATGACCCCGGCAAAGGCGCGGCTGGGCGGCAGCGACTACATTGTGGTCGGGCGGCCGATTACGGCGGCGGCGGATCCGGTGGCGGCATATGAGCGGTGCGTGAAGGAATTCTTGGGAGAATAAGCTGAGGCTTCTTTTGCAGCTGAATTTGTATGTTGCAGTGGAATCGCCTCTGCGGAGGCGACCAAAGGGCAATGAAAACAGACGAAGTCTGCGATCACTGTTTGGAAACGTTTGGCACCGCTGCTTTGGGGGTTATTTACGGCTTTGTTTTTTGTTGCAAGGGGAGAAACATCTCCTATGCGTTCGTTATATATAACAAATATTATACCAAAAGCGTGCGTAGCTGGAAAGCAATCAACCGTTTTGCGAAAAAGACGAACATTCTGCGTTATTTAATCAAATTTGTTATGATTTTTCCGCAAAAAACGTAAAATTCTCTTGAAAAACAGATGAAATCGTGGTTAAATTGCTTTTGCCCTGCTAAAAACGCGCAGCGCCCGACAGCGGCAAAAAGCGCGAATGGATGGGACAGGGTATCTTCACACCCGGAAGGACAAAGGAAGGAAGAAACGCAAAATGGCAAAGAAACTCTTCTCCCTGCTCATGGCGCTGACCTTGCTGGCGGCGCTGGCTCTGCCCGCAGCTTTCGCAGAGGACTATCTGGACATCATCAACATTGCCGATGACAACCAGAGCGCGTCCTACGACCTGCACAAGGATACCTCCGTCAATGGCCGCAACATGCTGCGCGGCACGGTGATGGAGCAGCTCGTCACCCTGAAGGCGGACGGCAGCATTGCGCCGGAACTGTGCGAAAGCTACGACGTGAGCGACGACAACTCCGCGTTCACTTTCTACCTCCGCAAGGGCGTGAAGTTCCACAATGGCAAGGAAATGACCTCCGCCGACGTGGTGGCGTCCCTGAACCGCTGGCTGGAGTGCTTCGGCACGGCGCGCAAGATGGTTGGCGACGCGCGCTTCACGGTGGTAGACGATTACACCGTCTCCCTGACGCTTGACCATTCCGCCATCATGCTGCTGGACATGCTCGCGGGCGCAGCGCAGGCGGCTGTTATCTACCCGGTGGAATCCATCGAGGCGGTTAATGCTGATACGGGCTATGTCCCGGCGGACTACATCATCGGCACGGGCCCGTACATGTTCAAGGAATGGGCGGTTGACCAGTATGTGCTGCTGGAGCGCTTCGACGATTATGCGGCGTACGGCGACCCGGATCAGCCCATTGACGGCCTGTGGGGCTACAAGCACGCGTACACCAAGACGCTGAAGTACTGGATTGTTAAGGACGCGGCGACCCGTTTCAATGGCCTGATGTCCGGCGAATATGATTTCATCGTCAAGGCGACCGACGCTTATCTCGGCACCCTGCGCTCCATGCCCGATATCACCTGCTACTCCATGCAGACCGGCATGATTAACCTCGTTTGGAACAAGCACTCCACGGACAAGTACCTCCGTCTGGCGTTCCAGGCGCTGGCGAACGCGGATGACCTGAATACCGCGAACTATGGTTCTCTGTACGACAACGACCCCTGCTTCATGGAAAAGTCCCAGCCCGGCTGGTACACCACCAAGGGCGAAGAATTCTTCTGCCAGAACGACCCGGAAAAGGCGAAGGAACTGCTGGCGCAGTCGTCTTTTGACACCAGCAAGCCCCTGCGCATCCTGACGGCGACCGGCGGCGGCGCGGAAGCTATGCTGGAAGTGCTGCGTCAGGAAGCCGCGAAGATTGGCGTGACGCTGGAAATCACCGCGACCGACCGCACGACCATGACCTCCATGCGCAACGACGAGACGCTCTACGATGCGTACTTCACCACCTTCTCTTCTGTCGCTGTGCCGTCCCTGCGCAATTTCTTGTCTGCGGATTATGCCGGCTGGTCTGACGATGAGCATCTGCAGGAACTCATGCTCCAGATGACCACTGCCGCCACGAAGGAAGCGGCTTTCGCAACCTGGGAAGAAATCCAGTATTACTGCTACAGCGACTATTGCCCTATCCTGATGATGGGTCACTTCCATCAGGCGGCTGCCTGCACGAACCGCCTGACCGGTTACAACGTTTTCCTGACCACGAATTTCTGGAACGCGAAGCTCGCGAAGTAATCCCAACCGCTGAGGCAGCCGTATTCTCAGTACGGCTGCCTTTTCGTGATTGATAGGGGAAACCCAAGGGGCGCTGCCCCTTGACCCCGCAAGGGAGTTCCTCCCTTGACCCTTTCGCGCGATTGAGTTGGTGACGACTGCATACAGTGCCCGCGTGTTTATCCTTTTGGCGCTGCGACTTAGTCCTTTTCCCCTTCCCTTTTAATCCCCATGAATCGTTAAGCAGCCCGCGGGCACAAAGCCGCGTGTCGTCTGTCCATCCACCGTCGTCTCAATATAATCCCACGCAGATTTATTGAAAAAGCTCGTCAAATATGTCACCTGTGTCCCCGCGCGCAGCTGTGCAATCGTCGTTTTCCGCATTGCCGGGTCATCCGTCAGCGCAGTGCCCGCATTCAGCGTAGCGGCGGCATACGAGAACGTCAGCGACGTATCCATCGGCACGCCGCCGCGGATATCGTCACCGCTGACGTAGCCGACACGCACCGAGCCGCTGTTTGTTTCGTACATCACCAGCAGCCAGCCGTTTTCCCATCCGGCGCTGTAAATTGCGCCATTTGTGCCGACGGAGGCCTTGCCGTTCGCGCCGCGCCACGAATTGCGGCTGGGCGCGGAATACACCGGGAGGTTCTGCCCCGTGCGCAGCTGCACATAGTCAAATCCGCCGAGGGTATCGAATCCGCCGGAGAAATACGTCCACATGGATTCGCCGCTGTCACCGTTTTCAGCCTTGTAGCTGCGCACTTCCTTTATCAGCTCGTAGTTTGCCCATTCTGTCGCGTTAAGGTAGGGATAAACGGCGCGCTGATTGTTGGTATCACGGTTGGGCGTATACCATGGCTGACAGGAGAAGTAATTGTCGTACTTTTCGCCGGGATGAAAGACGTAGCCATGGCGGGCGAAAATCTCGTTGAACGCGTAGCCCAGCGTTTCGTAATCCCAGCGGGCGACCTCATCCCATGTCAATTCGCGCGAATTGCTGTCCGGCAGAATGTAGTTCAACTCCGCCGAAGCAATGCCGATGCTCAGCAGCAGCGCCGCCAGCACCATCAGCATCCACCGTGCCTGTTTCAAGTTTCCCACTCCTTCCAATTTCTATCATATAGTATAATATTCGACCCGGCAGTTGTCAAGCAGAATCCACCTCTTGCGAAAAGTTCGCGCAAATGGTACAATAGAAGCGAATCCACAGGAGGCGATTGACCGATGATGAATATCGTGCTGTTCAACCCGGAAATCCCGCAGAACACGGGCAATATCGCGCGTACCTGCGCCGCGACAGGCGCAACGCTGCATTTGATTGAGCCGCTGGGCTTTTCGCTGAGCGACAAATACCTGAAGCGTGCCGGGCTGGACTACTGGAATCTGATGACCTACCACACTTACCCGGACTTCGGCGAATTTCTCCGCCAGCATCCGGATGCAAGGATGCACTTTGCGAGCACAAAGGCACCGCGCGGCTATCACGAGGCGACGTATCAAGATGGTGATTTTCTCATCTTTGGCTGCGAGACGCGCGGCCTGCCGGAAAACCTGCTGGAGCAGGTCTACGACCGCTGCATCCGCATCCCGATGCGCCCGGAAGCGCGAAGCCTGAATCTGTCAAATTCCGTCGCTATCGTTCTCTACGAAGCGCTGCGGCAGACGGATTTCCCCGGTCTGAGCAGTCAGGGACACCTGACCGGGCGCGACGAAGAACCCGCGCCATGGCTGGATTACGTTTGATGATACGGTTTTCGGATTTACCTGTGCCGTGAATTCTCATCAGGAAATCGCAACCCATCCAATCATAGAACGCGGCATATGGATGTTTTTATCCCGCTGAATCGTTCTATGGTCGAAATTCTTCTCAACAGGAGGCCACCATGCCTGAACTCAAACGCCGTCGCCGCGCCGCGTCCGAGCCGGACGCTGATTCCGCGGATGCCACGCAGGAATATTCGCCCTATGTCCCGACATTCCAGTCCGCGCGTCCCGAGGACCCAAATGCCCAGCCGACTTTCACCAACGAAAGCACATGGCAGCCGGACTACGCGGATGATGATGCGGATATTCCCGCCCCGACTGCTGAAGAGGTTTTCGCGGACGAAGCCCTCGAAGATCCGGATTTATACCTGACTGAAGAGGAACAGGCGGAACTGCGGCAGAATCACTGGCGCTTGTTATCCGGCTTCGGCGATTTCATCAGCATTATCGCAGGCTGCGCGGTGATTCTGGTGCTGATTACGATGCTGGTCAGCCTGCTGAATTGGCTTCATTCCGACATTCTGCAATCCATTTCGCTCTTCCAGACGATGATTTAAGAAGGTGAACGCGCCATGCCTGACCTCTCTTGGGAACTCTTCGAGCGTCAAGTCGCGCAGTGCCAAATGTGCGGCCTGTGCCAGAACATCCACCACAAAGTCCCCGGACAGGGCGACCGCCACAGCCCGCTTATGCTCATCGGTGAAGGGCCGGGACAGGTTGAGGACGAGGAAGGGCTTGCGTTTGTCGGCCCGGCGGGGCAGCTGTTAACCAAAATGCTTGCTGCTATTTCGCTCCCGCGCGACCGCGTTTATATCTGCAACGTCGTCAAGTGCCGCCCGCCGCAGAACCGCGTCCCCACGGATGAGGAAGCCGCCGCCTGCAAGCTCCACCTTCGCATCCAAACCGCCCTCATCCGCCCGAAAGTCATCGTCCTGCTCGGCTCAACCGCCGCGAAAAACATCATTGGGGCGGACATCCGCATCACTCGCGACCGCGGCAAGTGGTTCGAGCGCAAAGGCATCTGGATGATGGCGACGTATCACCCGTCGGCGCTCCTGCGCGACCCGTCGAAGAAGCGTGACGCATGGGAGGACATGCAGTCTCTGCGTGATCGGCTGATGGATTTGGGACTGTACAACGACATTTATCAGGAGCAGACACCATGAGCGAAACCATCAAGCCCGGACGCTACCGTCACTTCAAGGGCAAAGAATATGAAGTCCTCTATATCGCCACGCACAGCGAGACGCGCGAGGAAATGGTTGTCTACCGCGCGCTGTATGGTGAGCGCGGCGTGTGGGTGCGCCCCGCAAGCATGTGGAATGAGGTCATCGAGCGCGACGGAAAGACGTATCGACGCTTCACCTACATCGGCGAGGGCGACGCGTGACGCTTGACAAGCGCATCGAAATATGCTATGCTGTTTTTGTTTCCATGAAGGAAGCCATCGGACGAGAATGCCCGGCTTTCTTCATGGTATTTTTCTTTTGGGAGGTTTTTTCTCATGGCAATGAACCGAAAGAGCGGTTTGTACTCCCTGCTGGTAACAGCGATTCTGCTGGCTGTTGGCATTGTATTGCCCTTCTTGACGGGCAATGTGCAGGTGCTGGGGCAGGCCATCAGTCCGCTGCATATTCCGGTGCTGATTTGCGGCCTGACGTGCGGCTGGTGCTGGGGCATGGGGCTTGGCATTGTGCTGCCGCTGCTGCGGAGCGTGCTGTTCGGTATGCCGCCGCTGGTGCCAGTCGCAATTCCGATGGCATTCGAAATGGCAGCGTATGGCGCGCTGTGCGGGCTGCTCTATCCGATGCTGAGCAAGAAGATGAGCAAGACCTGCTGGGCCATGCTGATTGCCATGGTGATTGCCATGCTTGCGGGTCGGCTTGTCGGCGGCGCGGCGAAGGCGGTCGTGATGGGCATTCAGGGGAATGCGTACACATTCCCAGCGTTCGTGACGGCGTATTTCGTGAATACGGCCGTCGGCGCGGTGATTCACCTGATTGTTGTGCCGCTGGTGGTAACGGCGCTGGAAAAAGCGCGGCTATCGCCGTTGGGCTTGAAGGCAAAAGCGGCTGTGTGAGCTAAAAAGGAACGGGTCAAGGGGCATCAAAAAAACGCCTCTTGACCCGTTTTTGCGTGTGCGCCCAGCAGGAAGCGCAACTTAGAATCTGTTTTCTTAGACTGTGTGCTTATCCCTTCAACCGCTTATTGATCTTCAAGAAGCCGATGCCGCAGAGGATAGCCACAACGCCGATTGCAGCAAAAGACAGACCAATGTCACCAAAGCCAATGGTGGAGGCGACCAGCGCCAAAATGCCGACAATAATCAGCATAATACCAATGAACATCATGATTTATTCTCCTTACTGCACATTGAAGTGAAGTGTGATGGCGGGCACGTCCGCAAAAAACATGTATGTGTCCGCATTGGACAGGCGGAACGTAATCTCGATGGTTTCAATTTCCTCAACTGTCGTGATGTCGGTATCCACGGCATTGAACGTCAGCTCATCCTTGAGCTTCTTGCCGGGGGAAACAGAGGAAAAGCCCGAATTGCTGACCTCCCAGCCGTTCACGCTCATGCTCTCAACGCCGACACGAACGTTGATGTCACTGTCGTTCACGACAATAACGCTTGCGCGCATGAAGTGCATGGAGTCGGTGTGGATGGAATCAGCCTTGAAGTCGCTTGTCAAGTAAACTGATACGCCGTTCTGCTCAAACAGCAGGGTTTTCCCCTCAGCCACGAGCTCCCGTTTGGTCAGCTCATTTCGCGCCGCATCCACGATGTCATGAAGCTGCGTGTCGGTCATGGATGCGTAATCCAGACCCTCCGCAAGGCATGAACTGCACAGAAGCAACAAAGCAAGAACCACCGTAAGAATCTTTTTCATGGTGAGCGCCTCCCTATGAAGTGTTATTGAGTTAAAAATATTATACACCTACAGCAGGCTGTTGTCAACTGTTTTTGGATGTTCGCACAAATTTCTCACAGTAGCTCATGATACTTGCGGATATACAGCTTCTTCATCAGTGTTGCCAAGACCATGTAGCCCAGCACAATCAGCGCCAGATAGGCGAAGTAGACAGGCGGCAGCGCACACAGCCCCAGCGGCGCGGCGAGGGGCGTGAAGGGCAGCAGCGTCACGACGGCAATGCCGAGCATCGTCAGCAGCATCACCGGCAGGGACGCGCGGCTCTGGATGAACGGCAGCTTCTTCGTGCGAATCATGTGCATGACGAGCGTCTGCGTCCACATGGATTCGATGAACCAGCCGGTCTGGAACAGCGCGGCGAACTTGTCCTGCATCGCGGGGTTGGTCAGCTGCGCGAAGGTCATGCCGCCGCACGCCATCGGCGCAATCACGAAATACAGCAGCAGGTACGTCGCAATGTCGAACAGCGAACTGACCGGGCCCATCCAGAGCATGAAGCGGCTGATGCCCGACGCATCCCACGTCCGCGGCACTTTGAGGTACTCCGCGTCCACGTTGTCCCACGGAATTGCGGTGCAGGAAATATCGTAGATGAGGTTCAGCAGAATCAGGTGCAGGGACGCCATCGGCAGAAAGGGCAGGAACGCGCTGGCAGCAAGGACGGAGAACATGTTGCCGAAGTTCGACGCAGCCGTCATCTTGATGTACTTCATCATGTTCGCGTAGATTTTCCGACCCTCGATAACGCCTTTTTCCAGCACCATCAGGTCTTTTTCCAGCAGGACGACGGACGCGCTTTCCTTGGCGATGTCCACCGCGGTATCTACGCTGATGCCCACGTCCGCCGCCTTCATCGCGGCTGCATCATTGATGCCGTCACCCATATAGCCCACGGAATGCCCCTTCTGGCGCAGGACGGTGACGACGCGCGCTTTCTGGGCGGGCGAGAGCTTCGCGAAGACGGTAATTTCCTCCGCCGCCTGCGCAAGCGCTTCATCATCCATCGCGTCAATGTCCGCGCCGAGCAGCACGCGTTCAGCATTCAGCCCAACCTGACGGCAAATGGCACAGGTGACTTTCTCGTTGTCGCCGGTGAGAATCTTCACACCGACGCCGTATTCCCGCAGGGCATGAATCGCGTCGCGGGTCGTTTCCTTCGGCGGATCGAGGAAAGCAAGGAAGCCGATGAGCACCATGTCCTTCTCGTCGGCAGTGGAGAATTGCCCTTCCGGCGCGGGATTTGTCTTTTGCGCAACGGCAATCACGCGCATACCGCCGCCGTTGAGTTCATCTGCCTTGCGCAGGACGTAGGCGCGCACCTTGTCCGTCAGCGGAACGATTTTTCCCTTGCTTTCCGCATGGGTGCAGCACGCCAGCATCTCCTCCACCGCACCCTTGGTAACCAGCTGGGTCTTGCCCTTGCGGTCGCGCACAACGACGCTCATGCGCCGGCGCTCGAAGTCAAACGGGATTTCGTCCACCTTCTTGAAGCGGGCAATCAGCTCATCCGCGCCAAGCTGACGCTGTTTGTCGATGACGGCAATGTCAATCAGGTTCTTGAGGCCCGTCTGGAAGTAGCTGTTCAGGAACGCGTGGCGCAGCACGCGGTCGTCCGGCTCGCCGTCTACGTTCAGGTGATATTCCAGCACCACCTTGTCCTGCGTGAGCGTACCAGTCTTGTCCGTGCAGAGGATGTCCATTGCGCCGAGGTTCTGAATCGCGTTCAAGTCCTTGATGATGACCTTCTCGCGGCTCATGGTCATGGCGCCCTTCGCCAGCGAGGTGGTCACAATCATCGGCAGCATTTCCGGCGTCAGACCGACGGCAATCGAAATGGCGAACAGCCCCGCCTGAATCCAATCGCCGTCGCTCAGACCGTTGATGAGCAGCACAATCGGCACCATCAGCAGCATAAAGCGAATCAGCACCCACGAAACGCTGTTGACCCCCTTCTCGAAGGTGGTCTTCGGCGGCTTGACGTTCAGCGCCTTTGCCATTGCGCCGAGCATCGTGTCATGCCCGACGGCGAGGACGACCGCTATTGCGCTGCCGCTGACGACCGTGCTGCCCATGAACGCCAGATTGCCGCATTCGGTCAGGCTGCCGACCGTCTGGCAGACCGCGCCGGACTTTTCCACCGGCTCACTTTCCCCAGTCAGGCTGGATTGGCTGAGGAACAGGTCCTTCGCGCGGAGGATGCGCACGTCCGCCGGGAGCATGTCGCCCGCAGACAGCGACACGATGTCGCCCACGACGATTTCTTCCAGCGGGATTTCCTTCTTCTCGCCCTCGCGTGTCACGCAGACTGTCGTGTGAATCATCTCGGAGAGCTTCGCCGCGACATTGCCGCTGCGGGTCTCCTGCACGAAGCGGAGGATGCCGGAAATTAGCACCATGATGGTGATGATAATGACCGTCGCCCAGCTTTCGTCGCCCGGATCGACCATCGCGACATTCGTCAGTGCGCTGAAAATCGCCAGCAGCACCAGCACGACGGTGAACGGGTTGATGAACGCGGCGGCGAGACGCTTGTACAGCGGCGTGCGCTGGCTCGTCGGCAGCACATTGCGGCCGTAGCGGTCGCGGGCTTCTTCCGCCATTTCTTCCGTGAGGCCATTTTCCGGCACGTTCAGCGCCGTGCGGAGATTCATTTCGTCGGTTTGCGCCGCCCACGTCAGGCGGTCGGCGGTCGCGCGGTTGTTTTCCGCCAGCATCTGCGAGGCAGTCAGGGCAACTTTCTTCTTCAGGTTCAGCGTCATGGCTTTTTTCCTCCTGTTCATCGGTCAAAGGAGCGCCATGAAGGCCGATACTTTACAGAATCTGGCTGATGCAGAGACGCATGGGTCGCCGCATTTCATGGCTGCTCCGAGAAAAGGCAAAGCATAATGGATAACCGCCCGCGTCCATGCGTCTCACATCCTTTCATCATCATCAAATCAAATTTTGCGCACGAAAAAACCACCGCCCTGCAAAAACACGCAAAACGGTGGAAAAAAGCGTACACAAACACACCTGCTGCACTGTCAGCCGAAATTCACTCCTTTATCCATACAAAAGGGTACAAAAACGGCGACCTGAAAACAGGCAATGTCAGTCCGCGAACGGCGAGTGTTCGCGGAGCATGGCGCAATCCAACGTTTTGCTGCGTCTACTGTGACTTATGTCCACGCACAATCGCCTTCCTTTCGCTGCAAATTCTTTCGGGGCAGCCGCATGGGCTTTTCCCGATTCGCCGTCATTATAACAGACGTTTTTTACAGTGTCAACCCCTGAAAATAAAGAATTATTAAAATTCAAGAGCATTTTTTTGAAATCTAATACTATTTCCAAATGAAAATGCACCAAGATGCGCCGCGAATTATTCGTTCTGGCTAACGGGAGTGAAATGCAGCGTAGCAGTGCTACGCTAAATGGAACGACCGGATGCCAGAGCGGAAAAGGCGCAAGCAGATGGCGCAGGTGAATTTGGAAATAGTATAAAGTGCCCGAAATTCCCCGCTTTCAGGGCATTTCGGGCACGGTGATATTTTGACCAAATCAGCGGATGCTGCACGTCGCCGTGTGCGTGCCGCTCGCCAGTATTTGGCTCGTGCCATCCGGCAATGTCAGTTCGCAGCGCGTGCCGACCGGGACGCATACCGTCACGTTGAAGGTGTCCGCCGCCGTTTCCCACTGTACACTTGCGTTGCCGTAGGGGGTGCGTACCTTCGCGAAGGCGCTCGTCAGCCCGCCGCCCAGAATCGGCTTGACCCGGAAAGTCTTGTAGCCGGCTTCTGTCGGCTCAATGCCCGCAATGCGGCGGTACAGGAAGTCGCCGACCGCGCCGGATGCGTAGTGGTTGTAGGAAATCATCTTGTCCGTGCCGTCATCGCCAATCGGGCAGACGCCGTTCTCGTCCAAGCCGTCCCAGCGTTCCCAAATCGTCGTCGCGCCCGCCTTGACTTCGTAGAGCCATGAGGGGCATTTCGTGTTCAGCAGCATATGGTATGCGGCATCCACCTGCCCATTGTCGCACAGCGCGAAGAGGATGTACGGCGTGCCGGGGAAGCCCGTGCCGATGCACCAGTCGTTGCGCTTCGCCAGCGCGGCGAGGTTCGCAGCGGCTTTTTCCCGAATCTGCTGCGTGGGGAACATATTCAGGTAGATGGGCAGGACGTAAGCGGTCTGGAACTCCTCCAGCAGCTTGCCGTTGCCGTCCGTAAGAATCGAGCAGTACGCATCGGCGGTCTTTTCGGACAATGCCCGGTAGTGCTTCGCGTCCTGCGTTTCGCCCAGAATATCCGCGATTTTCGCCAGCAGCGCGCTTGTGTTGCACAGCGACGCCGTGCCTGTCCACTTAATGCGTCCCTGCCACTGGCTCATCTGCGGCACGTCCGGCGCAACCCAGTCGCCGAAGCCCAGTATGCCGGGCATTTCCCAGAGATAACGGTGCTTGCCGAAGCCGAAGCCGCACCAGAAGCGGCAGGCGTTGACGTACTTCTTCATCGTCGGATACATCCGGCGCAGCACGCCCACATCGCCCCGCGCCATATACTGCGCCCACGGCACGAGGACGCACGCATCCCCCCACCACGCGACCGCCATTTTCGGCATTGTCGCGGGGAAGCCGTAACCCTGCACGGGCACCGTGTTCGGCAGACCGCCCGTCGGCAGCTGCTCCGCCTGCACGTCCAGAAGCCACTTGTCCAAGAAGCGATTCATATCGAAATTGAACGCCGCCGTCGGCGCGAACACGGCAATATCGCCCGTCCAGCCCATGCGCTCGTCGCGCTGCGGGCAGTCGGTGGGGATATCCATGAAGTTTGACTTCGCACTGCGGACGATGTTCTCCTGCAGGCGGTTGAGCAGCTCATTCGAGCAGCGGAACGAACCCGTCTGCTGGATGTCGGAGTACAGCATGACGCCCGTCACCTGCACGTCTTCTTCCCGCACGCCCTCGACGCTGATATAGTGGAAGCCCATGTACGTCAGCCTCGGCGACCACGTCTGCTTGCCGTCCTTGCAGATGTACGTCGCTGTCGCTTTCGCCGTGCGCAGGAACGCCGTGTTCAGCGTACCGTCAGGGTTCAGCACTTCGCTGTGGCGGATGGTAATCTTCTGCCCGCGTTTGCCCGTGACCGTCAGGCGCACCACACCTGCGAAATTCTGCCCGAAATCGTAAATCAGCGCATTGCCCAGCTTCTTGCAGCTTACGGGCGCGAAAGTCTCGTGTTCCTTCACGTCTGCGCCGTAATCCGCCATCAGCTTCGGCTTCACGCGCAGACGCTCCTGTACGGCGCTCCGCCAAGCCGCCTTGTCCAGTGATACGGTTGCGTCATACGTTTCGCCGTCGTAGAAATCCGCCATGCGGACAGGACCGTCCTCTGTCACCTGCCAGCTTTCGTCTGTGCCGATGACCTCCGTCCTGCCGTCGCGGTAGGTAATCCGCAGTTCCGCCAGCAGCGCCTGACGGTCTGCCGTCACGCGATTGACGCGCGTGAACACGAACGACCCGACCGCCCAGCCGCCCGCGACCGTCGCGGTAATGCAGCTGCCTGAATGCAGCATGTCCGTCACGTCATACGTCTGGTACATCAGCTGATGCGCATAGGACGTGAAACCGGGCGCGAAATACCGTTCACCGACTTTCTGCCTGTCGATGTTCAGCTCGTAGATGCCCATTGCCGTGGCGTACAGCTTCGCCTGCGCGATTTCGCCCCGGAGCGGCAGCGCCTTGCGGAACACCATCGGCACGGGCGAAACCTTCTTTTCCTTGAACACATACGCGCCGTCGGTAATCCACTTGCCCTGCCAAGGCGTATCCATGCGTCCCGTCTCGAAGGTCAGGCGGGCAGTATCTGTTTCGCCGCTGTCCGACGTAACGGTAAGCGTCGCGGTGTACGTTGTGAAAGGCTTGAGCGGCTGCCCGGCATAGCGCGTTCCGCATTGGTCGGGATTGCGGATTGTCCAGCCGTTCACCGTCAGTTCAGCGGACTGAATGGACGCGCCCGCGCGGTCGGATGAGACGAAATAGGCAAACGTCGGGGCGGCGCAGTCGGTCACCAGATGGTCGCGCAAGCCCTCGCAAGTAAACGATTGAATCTGAAACATGTTTACCACCTGCCGAATGAGATTGAAAACGGCGGTCAAGAGAATCGTCGAGATTCCCCTGACCGCCGCAAGTTCGATTACTTCTTCAGGGTGAAGAACGCACTGACGACACCGGCGATGCTGGAAACGGCCAGCAGCACCAGATTCACAATCGCGCAGGTGGCGGAGGACATATTCGCCGCCGTCTGCACTTCAAGCAGCACATCCGCGTTGGAGAAGTAAATGAAGGCGAACCCTTCGACGCGGGCAGACACCAGATTGATGAAGGCAAGCGCCAGCAGCGCGGGAGCCGCAATCTGGCACAGGCCCGTCAGCAGGTCTACAACCTTCTTCGCGCCCTTGACCATGCTCAAGACGACCGCAGCCGCCTCCAGCACAGCCGCGCCCACCACCATCAGCACAAGGTTCGACACCGTGGCATTCTGGAAGTAGCCGGCAGCGGACGTGTTAATCAGATACGCAACCAGCGCGGCAAGGCTCAGGACACAAGTGACGATGGAGAGCCAAGCGCCGGCAGAGAGTTTTTTCGTGGCGTTCATGTTTATTCCTCCTTGTCCTCAACGCTTGTTCTCAACGCGCACAACGACAGGCTTCTTTTCCGGCAGGAGCGTCAGCACAACCCACGCGAGGAAGAACAGAACAGCCAGAATGCTGCTGGCGTAGGTGGTGACGGTCAGAGCGGTATCCCACCAGGTGTTCACGCGCTGGGTGGAGATGTTCAGAATCGCGCTGTTGGCGAAGATGTAGAGCTGGTACTTCAGGTTTTCACGCGCCTGCTCAACGAGGTTCGAGTCCTTCGACACCGTTTCGAGGGAGATGTGCGGCCAAACCGCGTCCACGCCGCCCTCGCCAAGGTTGATGTGGCTGTTGTCGGCGGCAAAGTCAGCCACCTGCGTGATGCCTGCCATGACCATGGATTCGGCGTTGAAGTACAGGTAGTTGTTCATCATATCCGTGGAAATCAGACCCTTGAAGCCCCATTCACCGCGGACAATCTTCTGAATCATGCCCACATGGTGGGCAGCGTTCGTTGCGCCGATACGGTTGAAGGCAATCATGACGCCCATGCCGAACGCATCGCTCAGCGCGCCCTCGAAGCCGCGCAGGTCGGTTTCACGGAACTTCTGCTCGGTCATGTACGCGGAGATGCCGGCGCGGTTGTGTTCCTGGTCGTTGAAGCCCATGTGCTTCGGGCCGTTGATGATGCCCTTGTCGGAGCAGCCCTGAATCACTTCACGGCCGATGACGTTGGTCAGCATCGGGTCTTCGGAGATGTACTCGTAGTTGCGGCCGTTGTACGGCGTGCGGTTCAGCGTCAGACCGCTGCCCCACAGGTCGTAGCGTTCAACCCACAGGCAGGAGTTGCCCTCAACCAAGCCCCACTGATACGCCAGTTCCGGGTTGAAGGAGCAGCCCAGCAGCGTCTGGGAGTTGACATTGAACTTGTAGGTCTTGCCAGTCGCCTCGTCGGTGTAGCCAGCGCTGATGCCGGTCGGGCCTTCGTTCTGGATGACGACGGGGTTGTCGATGTTGGTCAGGGTATCGGAGCGGCTGCCGCCGTGGATAACTGCGCCGACCGCTTCGTCGATGGTGATGGCATGAACCAGCTTGTCCCAGTAGGGGTCATTGATGTTGTTCAGCTGTTCCGCGCCGATTTCGGATGCCGTGAATTTCGGACCGGGGACAGCTTCCGCCGCCGCGCCCGTGTCGGAAATGGTGTAGGTTTCGCCGCGCATTTCGGCAATCCACTGATCCTTCTTCGGGCTGTCAGCAATCTTGAGGTTCAGCTTGTTGTAGTTAATCGGGAAGGTGTTCCAGTCCTGACGGGTCAGGTAAGTGACCGTGCCGGGCAGCCAGTAGTTCAGGTCGGCGTCGTCCGCCACGTTGGTAACGGTCGTGTTGTTGGCAATGGCAAAGGTGGTGTTGTCCAGCTGATCGAGCTTCCAGCTCACGACAGCCTTGCTGCCCGCCGCGTCCATGCCGTCAGCAACGGTTTTGCCCTGCGCCGCCAGAATGTTGTTGACCGCCTCATGCGCGCCGGCTGCTGCCGTGAAGTAGTAGTCGCCCGCATCGAGGATGTAGGTCTTGGCGTTGTTCGCGTCGTAGCTTGCCAGATACTTGGTGGGAATCGTAATGGTAACTTCCTTGCTCTTGCCGGCGGCGACGTCCACCTTGGCAGAGTTCAGGAACATGACCGCGGACTTTTCAACCAGATTCGTGCGGTCATAGTCGGTGTAGGGCTGCTGCACATACAGCTGGGTGAGGAATTTGCCGTCCTGATTGGAGTTGTTCTTCACTTCGACGACGGCGGTGATGTTGCCGTTCACGCTGCGGTCAACCGTCACGCTCTTGATGGTCTGGGTGTAATCAAGGTAGCTCAGGCCATGACCGAAGGTGTAGAGCATTTCGTCGCCGTAATTCCACGCGCTGCCCTGCGTTGCGCCGGCCGCGCTGTTGGCGTTGCCCTGACCCATGACGGCGTCAAAGTAACGGGTTTCGTAGTACTTGTAGCCGACGTAGATACCTTCCGCCTCGACGATGTACATGCCGCCGTTGTAGGTATCCGCACCGCCGAAGGAACCCGTGCCGATATTGCCGATTTCCTTGCCGGGATAACGCGGGTCGTCATTACGGCAGACGATTTCGTAATCCGCGAAGTAGTCGCCGCCGACGTTCTGCACCGCCGGGATGGACTGGTGGTCGCGCACGAAAGCGCTTGCCAGCGCGCCCGTCGCGTTGACCTTGCCGGTCAGCACGTTCGCGATGCCGATGGTCTGGTAGTCGTTCGGGCAGCCGATGTAGCAGATGCCGTCCACCTCGTGCGAGCCGCCCTCGGCGATGTCGGCAATCATCATGTTGTTGCCAGTGTTCAGCAGCACGATGACCTTGGAGCAGGTTTCCTTCGCCGCCTCGACAACCGCCAGTTCATCGGCAGAAAGCTTCAGCGGGTCTTCGCCGGTTGCTTCACCCGCGTAGTTGAGCGCAGAGCCCGGCTTGTAGGTATTGCCCTCGCCGGCGCCACGCGCAAACACGCAGATGCCGATGCTGTCCTTGGCGATAGCTTCCTTCCAGTTTGCCGGAACGCCCAGCGTCTCGAACTCCGCCGGCGGCACTTCCGCAATCTGGTAGGTCGTCCAGTCACCCGGCGCGCTGACGTACATGTGGTCATACACCGTGGTGGGAACTTCCTTGCCCGTCCAGCGGTTGGCGCGCATCTCGGTGTGCATGTTGATGATGTTGGTCATGTAGTAGTCCTTCAGCGTCTCATTGACGTTGAGGCCTGCACCTGCCAGCGCATCCGCCAGCGATGCCGCGTCCGCGTTGCCGCCCTTCGGCCCATAGACATTATACGCCGCCAGACCGAACAAGGCAACGTTCGCGTTCGCTTTCAGCGGAAGAACGCCGTTGTCGTTCTTCATGACGACCGTACCTTCTTCGCCTTCACGGATGGCGATGTCGCGCGCCGCCGCCGCCATGTCTTCGATGGTCGCGTAGTCGGTCTTGAAGCGCGCTGCGCTGTCGTCATTGATGGTCACATAGCTCTCCGTACCCAAGGTATCGTCCAGTGCGCCGCGGTAGGTGTTTGCCACACCCGTGCCGACGATGGAGAGAACCATCAGGCAGGTCATGAGTGCCGCAAGGCCTCTCATTGCAGGGGTAAATTTCTTCGCCTTCATGTGTTTCCTTCCTTTCACCAAGGCTTGAGATTGATTTTAGTATAGCAGAAAATAATCACGCAGCACATTTTCGGCGCAAACTGTCTTTATTTTGGCGTGTGTGGATTTTATACAGTAATTCTCCCAGATTTCGCAGGTTGGTTTTGTGCATATCCACAATGTGCAAAACATTACAGGCATTTCGCCTGCTTTTTCCGTGCGAAAAGGCTTCCTTTTGCGCAAGAGATTTGCTATACTATTGGAAACCAAGCTGTTTGCAAAGGAGGTCGGCCCGATGATTCGCGTAGCACTGGTTGAAGACGAGGAAAGCAGTCAGCGCACACTGACAGAATATCTGGAACGGTTTTCGCAGGAGATTAACGAGAAGATTCACGTCTCCATCTTTCCGGACGGCGCGGAAATCGTCGAGGACTACCGCGGCAATTACGATATCATCCTCATGGACATCCTGATGCGCTACATGGACGGCATGGAAGCTGCCAGTGAAATTCGCAAGGTGGATAAGGAGGTCGTCATTCTCTTTATTACCAGCACGCCGCAGTACGTCATGAAGGGCTACACGGTGGATGCGCTGGATTATGTGCTCAAGCCCGTGAGTTACTTCGCTTTTTCGCAGCGGATGCAGCGCGCCTTGGAGCGCATGAAGCACCGCACGCGCAAGTTCATCTCCGTTCCCTTCCAAGGCGGAATGCGCAAGCTGGATATCTCCCAGATTCGCTATATCGAGGTCGTCAATCACAGTTTGATTTACCATCTGGACGGCGAAACGCTGGAGGCGAAAGGCGTTCTGTCCGAATTGGAAGACGCACTGACGGAATACCACTTCTTCCGCTGCAACAAGTGCTATCTGGTCAATCTGGAGCACGTCAACGGTGTGAACGAAAACTGCGCGGACGTGGACGGCGATCAGATTCAGGTCAGCCGCCCGAAGAAAAAGGCGTTTCTGGACGCCCTGAACAACTACATCAACGAGGTAGGCAAATGATGCACGTCGATTTGTCGCATACGCCGGGTCTGCTCTATGCGCTGGCGTACTGGCTGAGCAGTACCTTCTATATTCAATTGTATGGCAGCCCATTCAGCAAGGGCAAGAAGTTCGGCATCAGCGCTGGATTTCTTGCCCTGATTGCCAGTTTCATGACGCTGACGGACGGTGTTTCCGCGATTGGCTTTTTCCCCTGCATGGGCGTGACAGTCGCGCTGATTTTTTTTCTATATTCGCATTGCAACGCACATGCCATGGGCGAACGCGGGCTACTATTGCGCCCGCGCATTCATCTTGGGCGAATTTTCCGCGTCGCTGGCGTGGTATCTGTTCTATTTCTTCGTGACGGTGCCGGGGCTGCCGCTCACGGTTTGGACAACGATACTCGTTTTTGCCGCTGTCCACGCCATCATCCTCTACACCATGTTTCTGCTGGAACGGAAATACCGCGACGGCTCAAAGCTCATCAAGATTACCGCGCGGGAACTGTTCACCGCTGCCGTCCTTGCCATTGCCGTCTTTTCCGTCAGCAACATCAGCTTTGCCTTCACCGGAACGCCCTTTTCCAGCCAGTTCACGGCGGAAATCTATATCATCCGCACCACCGTTGACCTCGGCGGCGTCGCGATGCTGTTCGCCTATCACGTCGTCATTCTGGAAATCAGCACAGAGCGTGAAATGGAGCATTTGCAGGCGCTGCTGCACATGCAGTACGAGAGCTACCGCATTTCAGAAGAATCCATCGCCTTGGTCAACCAAAAGTATCATGACCTGAAGCACCATATTCAGCTGCTGCGCGCCGCCTCCGCCGCCGAGCGCACGGAGTACCTCGACCAGATGGAGCAGCAGATTCGCACCTACGAGGCGCAGAACAAGACCGGAAATCGCGTGCTGGACACGATTCTGACCGCAAAGACCATCCAATGCCAGAGCGAAGGCATCAGCCTAACCTGCGTCGCCGACGGACAGGCGCTGGATTTCATGAACCCGATGGACATCAGCGCCCTGTTTGGCAATGCGCTGGACAACGCAATCGAAAGCGTGAAGAAACTCCCGAACCCGGAGCAGCGCCTGATTCACGTTTCCGCCATGCGCCAGAAGGACTTTCTGCGCATCCGCGTGGAGAACTGTTACAGCGGCGAGCTGCGCTTTGTGGACGGTATGCCGACGACAACCAAGCGAGACGCGCGCTACCACGGCTATGGTCTGAAAAGCATCCAGAGCATTGCTAACAGCTACGGCGGGTCGGCGACAATTGATACGAAGGATGGATGGTTTGAATTGCGGCTGCTTCTCCCCGTGCCAAAGGAGAAAAAGGGGGAAGCGTCGGAAAAGCGTGATGAAAGAACAAGAGCATAAAAAGGAAGGAACCCCGCAGAACAAGCACGGGAAAGCATTGCTCTTCCCTTCCGCAGGGCGAAATTTCGCCGGGAAAGCCATTGACAAAGGGGCTGAAGTTTGTTACAATAACCGATAACCTACGGCAAACTGAGGCTGGAAGATTCCAGTTTCGGCAAAAAAAGACGCATTACGAGGAGGATTTTCGCCCATGCTGCAAAAGGTTGTTCGGGAAGGTCTTACGTTCGATGATGTGCTGCTGGTTCCGGCCCGCAGTGAAGTGCTGCCCAAGGAAGTCGATCTTTCGATTCAGCTCACCCCTGTGATTAAGCTGAACATTCCGCTGATGTCTGCCGCAATGGACACGGTAACGGATTCCCGCATGGCCATTGCAATGGCGCGCGAAGGCGGTTTGGGCATCATCCACAAGAACATGTCCATTGCAGAACAGGCAGCGCAGGTTGATAAGGTGAAGCGCTCTGAGCACGGCGTTATCACCGACCCCTTCTTCCTCTCTCCCGATCACCTGATTCAGGACGCGGAAAACCTGATGGCGCGCTATCGCATCAGCGGCGTGCCGATTACCCGCGACGGCAAACTTGTCGGCATCCTGACCAACCGCGACCTTCGCTTTGAAACGGATTACAGCCGCAAAATCAGCGAAGTCATGACCAGCGAAAACCTCATCACCGCGCCCGTCGGCACGTCGCTTGAGCAGGCGAAGCAGATTCTGGCGAAGCACCGCATCGAGAAGCTGCCGATTGTGGATGAAAACGGTATGCTGCGCGGGCTGATTACCATCAAGGACATTGAGAAGTCCACGAAGTACCCGAATTCCGCCAAGGATGCCAAGGGTCGTCTGCTCTGCGGCGCGGCGGTCGGCGTGACGCACGATGTGTTCGATCGCATCGAAGCGTTGCTGGACGCGAAGGTGGACATGATTTCCATCGATACGGCGCATGGCCATTCCGTCGGCGTGCTGCGTCAGGTGGAAGCCATCCGCAAGCGCTTCCCGGATATTCAGCTGTTCGCGGGCAATGTGGCGACGGCGGCGGCAACCCACGACCTGATTTCCGCGGGCGTTGACTGCGTGAAAGTCGGCATTGGACCGGGCTCTATCTGCACGACCCGTGTTGTGGCAGGCATCGGCGTGCCGCAGGTGACGGCGGTGGCGGACTGCGCGGAAGAGGCCGACAAGCACGGCATCCGCGTCATTGCTGACGGCGGCATCAAGTATTCCGGCGATATCGTGAAGGCACTGGCGGCAGGCGGCTCCTGCGTCATGCTCGGCAGTATGCTCGCGGGCACGGACGAAGCCCCCGGCGCGACCGAAATCTATCAGGGCCGTTCCTACAAGGTGTACCGCGGCATGGGTTCTCTGGGCGCGATGGAGCACGGCTCGAAAGACCGCTACTTCCAGGAGGACGCGAAAAAGCTCGTGCCCGAAGGTGTTGAAGGGCGCGTGCCGTATAAGGGAATTCTGGCGGACACCATCTTCCAGATGGTTGGCGGCATCCGCTCCGGCATGGGCTACTGCGGTGCGAAGAACATCGACGACCTGCGCAAAAACAGCGAGTTCATCAAGATTACCGGCGCGGGTCTGGCGGAAAGCCATCCGCACGACATCTCCATCACCAAGGAAGCCCCGAACTACTCCCGCAATTCTTAAGTCTCAGTATAACAAGCGCGGCATGGAGCAATTACGTTCCATGCCGCATATTTTTGTGGGGGCTTAGCCGTTTTCCGCCGGAAATGCGTCGAACACAACATCCTGAATGCGCAGGATTTCCGCCGTGCCGTCCAGCGCTTCGTAGATGTACACCAGTGTGTAGGACACAGGCGCATCGGGCGTGACAACGGTGGTCTTGCAGAGCAGGCAGTAGTTCATACCGGAAACGACCTGCGTGCCGAGGATGGCAATCGGCTCATAGGTGTGGCCGACGAGCCCTTCCAGCGCCTTGTCGAACGCCGCTTTCACGTTCTCCGGGATATCCAGCGGGTCAGCCGCCCAGTTTACCCATGCACCGGGGAGAATCTCACCGTTCGCGTCGGTGGATTCCGCGACTTTCGGCGATGTTGCATCCGGCGCAAACACAATGTCTTGCTCATTCAGCAATTCCACGTCATCGTTCAGGCTGTAAAAAACATACACAAGCGTATAGCCAATCGTTTCGCCCGTCTCGTAGGAAATCTTTCGGCAGAGGAAGCAGTAGTTTGTTCCAGCGACAACCTGCGTGCCAAGGATGGCGATTGCTTCATAATTATAGGGTTCGCCGATGAGTTCATCCGTTGCGCGGTCGAAGATGTACTTCACGTCGTCGGGGATTTCCAGCGGATTGCCTGTCCAGCTTTCCCATGCGCCGACAAGAAAATCGGGGTCAATATCGGGGTCAAATGCCATATCGGGGTCTTGGGCATCCTCCGCCAGCGCGGGGATTGCAAGGATTGCCATCATCAGGGCGAGGATAAGGGAAATCAGCTTCTTCATGGTTATGTACCAGCCTTTCAAAAAGTCGTTTTTTTGATTCGTAATTGCGTTTTGTGTCGGGGAAAGTTATTCACCCGGCACTTAGAGAAACGATAGCGGCTGGGTGGTTGTTCCCGGATGGGGAAATTTTTTCTTTGGAGAATTGCATGTTCGCTGTAAGAAAAATCGCCCCATCTTACAGAAATGTCACACAGAGCGGGCAAAATGTCACCCGATTCGATGGCGGTGCGGTCGGGCGCGTGGTAGAATAGACGTGTCAAAAGGAAATTCACCCGCGGAAATAGCGCGGCTTTTGAGGAGGAAGAATCATGGCATTGCTGGAAGCAAAGAATATTCGCAAGGTGTATGCGACGCGGTTCGGGGGCAATCAGGTACAGGCGCTGACGGATGTGTCCTTCACGGTGGATGAGGGCGAGTATGTCGCCATTATGGGCGAATCGGGGTCGGGCAAAACGACGCTGCTGAACATACTGGCGGCGCTTGACCGCCCGACGAGCGGCACGGTGCTGCTGGACGGCAAGGACATCAGCGCGATTCGTGAAAGTCAGCTGGCGGCATTCCGGCGCGATCAGCTGGGGTTCGTGTTTCAGGACTTCAACCTGCTGGACACCTTCTCGCTCAAGGACAATATTCTCCTGCCGCTGGTGCTGCAAGGCATGAACTGGCGCGAGATGGAGGCGAATCTGCTGCCGATTGCCAATCAGCTGCGGATTGCGAACCTGCTGGAAAAGTACCCCTATGAAGTCTCCGGCGGGCAGAAGCAGCGCGCCGCCGTGTGCCGGGCGCTGATTACGCATCCACGCCTGATTCTGGCAGACGAACCAACCGGCGCGCTGGATTCCCGCGCAACGGACGCGCTGCTGGACGTCTTCCAGCAAATCAACCAGACTGGGCAGACGCTGCTGATGGTCACGCACTCGCTCAATGCGGCAAGCCGTGCGGGGCGCATCCTCTTCATCCGTGACGGACAGGTGTATCACCAGCTTTACCGCGGCGAAATGACGAACGAACAGTTCTACGAGAAAATCAGCGACGCGCTGACCGTGATGACGCGCAAGGACGCAATGGACGGTGAAATGGCATGAAAAAACCGCTGCTTTATCCCAAGCTGGCATGGCAAGGCATCCGCAAAAACGCGGAAACATATCTGCCATATCTGCTGATGGGCATCCTGATGGTGGGCGTGTCCTACATCATGAACTACCTGACACGGCCGGCGCTGATGGGCGCGCTCAGCATGGGCGGCACGACGCTGATGGTGCTGCAAATGGGCAAAATCGTCATCAGCGTGTTCTCGGTGATTTTCCTCTACTACTGCAATTCATTCCTGATTCGGCGGCGCATGAAGGAGTTCGGGCTGTACAATATCCTCGGCATGGGCAAAGGAAATATCGCCCGCGTGATGCTGTGGGAAACGCTGCTGACGGCGCTGCTGGTATTCGCTGGCGGTTTGCTGCTGGGGCTGAGCCTCTCTCGGCTGGTCGAAATGGCGCTGATTAACCTGCTGCACGCGGATTACACCGTGCCGATGGAGCTGTTCTATCCGGATGGCGTGACGTGGGTGCTGCTGCTGTTCGGCGGCATCTATGTGCTGATTCTGCTGGCGAACCTGTTGCGGATGCGCCTGAGCAACCCTGTGGCGCTGCTCAAGAGCGAAAACACAGGGGAAAAGCCGCCGAAAGCGAACTGGTTCTTTGGGCTGATTGGGCTGCTGATTCTCCTAAGCGCGTATTATGTGGCGGCAGTCAGCCAATCGCCTCTCGAAGCGCTGATATTCTTTTTCATCGCGGTGCTGATGGTGATTGTGGCGACATACCTGCTGCTTGTGTCCGGGTCGGTAACGCTGTGCCGAATGCTGCGCAGGAACAAACGCTACTATTATCAGACGCGCCACTTCATCAGCGTATCCGCCATGGCGTACCGTATGAAGCGCAACGGCGCGGGCATGGCGACCATCTGCATTCTCTGCACGATGGTGCTGGTCATTTTGACTTCGACGGTTTGCCTGTATGGTGGAACGGACAGCATGGTGGACGCCATCTGCCCGCAGGACATCAACCTGACGATAGGGTTGGAGGCGCGCGACGGCGAGGAAAACTGGAAACGACTGGACGCTATGCAGCAGATGGCGCTGGACGTGACAGAGGAAATGGGCTTGACACCGGAAAACATCACATCCCAGCGCGCACTGGTGGCAACGGGAAAGGTGCAAAACGGCGATTATGGCATTATCACGGATGCAGATTCGCTCAAGGCGAACGTTTTGGAATTGACCGTATATCCGCTGTCTGTTTATGAGCAGGCGACAGGCGAAACGGTGACGCTGGCGGACAGGGAATTGCTGTACGCGTCGTTCAAGACCAACGAAACGTTTTCCAGCATGTCCTTTTACGGCTCTGCGCCGTACCGCATGATTCATGCGGAAAAGGAGCTGCCGAAGCGGCTGCTCAGCGCGGATTACCGAAGCGCATGGGGCTGCCTGGTCGTTTTCACCAACGATGCGGAAGCGTTCCGCCGCGAAATAACGGCGCTGGTCGGAGAGAAGAGCGGCGAGGCAATGATGATGGATCGTCTGGCGCTGCATTTCGACTTGGATTCGGAGGCGGACACGGACACGCAGGAGAAATTGGTCAAGACGCTCCGCAGCCGAAGCTGGGAGGCAATAAAGTCGACGGGAAAAGACTTTTACGGCATGTCTTCCCTGAATGTGGATACGCGTGCGCTTTGCCGCAGGGATTCCCTTTCTTTCTTCGGCGGTCTCTTCTTCCTTGGCATGGTTCTGGGCCCGCTGTTCTCCATTGCGGCAGTGCTGATTATGTACTACAAGCAGATCTGCGAGGGCTATGAGGATGCGGAGCGCATTGCCGTGATGCGGAAAGTGGGGTTGACGGATGCGGAAATCCGCCGGAGCGTCAATTCGCAGGTGCTGACGGTGTTCTTTGCGCCGCTGCTGATGACGGGGCTGCATATGCTGTTTGCGATGCCGATGATTCGGCTGATTTTAGGGGCATTTGGATTGCATAATGACTCGCTGTTTTATGGAATCGGGATTGGATGCTATGTGGTGTTTGCGGTGATTTATGCGCTGATGTATTTGCTGACATCGAGGCGTTATTATCGAATCGTGCGGTAAGGGAGGAAGTCGCAGTGCCAAAAGGATAAACACGCGGGCAAAGCATGGAGGAGAAGCCAACTCAATCGCGAAAAGGGGTCAAGGGGGGATGGTAGATTGTCAAGCAAGTGCAACACCGAAAAAGACCTCAAAAGGGGTGCGCCAG
>ENA-OUQW01000597-OUQW01000597.1-human-gut-metagenome-genome-assembly--contig:-NODE-597-length-45877-cov-7.710030_pt1 | contig 45877 bp, 33 predicted proteins | sample MGYA00248464_ERZ548849 | MGnify/ENA primary metagenome ERZ548849 (study PRJEB26491, sample SAMN04978193) | human gut metagenome | host: Homo sapiens | study: EMG produced TPA metagenomics assembly of... | reverse complement strand
AATAAAATCTTGGAAATCTTTTTGATTTCCTGCTTTCGCACCAATAAGAAACTTTTTGCTTTCACACTTTGTTTCTTATCGCTTTTTGCGACAGCGATATGTATCTTACAACATCTTTTCGACATTGTCAAGAACTTTTTTCATTTAATTTCATCATTTTCAAACGAAACCAAATTACTTTTCGTTGTGCAATCTCTCAATTGCGACAACAGATAAAATCTTATCACACATTCAGCATCATGTCAAGAACTTTTTTTCATTATGAAAATTAAATTCTTTTGAATTATTCCAACCAAATATGCTATATACTAAATCTTCACTATTGCACAAGCTCTCACTTTCCAGCCGTCTTTGTGCGACAGCGAAAACTATACTATCACACTGAGATATCAATGTCAAGCATTATTTTCATTTTTATTTTGACAAATGTAACAGCAACTCCGACTGCTTCACCTTCGGAAACGGCAAAACCAACTACTTCACCTACAGCCGTTCCGATTTCAACACCAAACAACAGCTATTATACCGATGATGATTCATTGTCAGATTATGTAACTCCTACCCGTACTGTCTATGACACCTTCCACTACTTACACTGCGGGTATTGTTTGCAAAAAAGTTCCATTAACCATCAACGGAACAGGAACATTAAACATTATCTCTACAAACGGTGGGGCACTAAATGGCATTATCTATTTATATAGGCAAAAAATACATTAAAAATTGCATATAGTTGCTAAAATTAACATTAAAAATCAGACATGATTATCAGGCATAATTGAAATACTTTCTCGTAAAAGTTATAATTATCTAAGGATATCCGGCTTTGTTAATATTGCATTTTATGCTATATACTCGTAAATCACACGGTATTTTTACATTATATAGTAAAAGTTATGTATGACAACAAAATACGAATATCTAATTTAAAAAAGAGAGTGAGGATCTTATATGAGAAAAAAATTTTTTAAAAAATGCCTGGCTTCAACTATGGCATTAGCACTGGTTATAACCGGCACAAACTCAATACCGGCTTTAGCTGCAAAGAAAGCGAGTGTAAGTTTAAAGAAAACATCCGTATCAGTCACAGTTGGAAAAAATGTAAAATTAAGTGTTGTGAAAAAAAATGTAAAAAAAGTCAAAACCACTACTTGGACTTCCAAGAAAAAAAGTATTGCTTCTGTAACTAAAAAGGGAGTGGTAACCGGAAAAAAAGCAGGTTCAACAACTGTCACCTGTAAGATAAGCTATCTTCCTGTTTCATCAAAGAAGTACATAACAAAGACATTAACTTGTAAGGTTAAGGTTATCAAAAAATCTGCTGCAACACCTACAGCATCTCCTGTCAATTACAAAGGAGACGACACTTCTAATATAGGTGAAGCAAGAGAAGTTTCAATTGCAGGTGGTATTTCCGACAAAATGACAGTAAAAGATAACGGCAAAATGCGTACAAATCTTTCATCTCAGGAGCTTATCAAAAAAGAGATGGGTATCGGTATAAATCTCGGAAATACAATGGAAGCAACAAAAGCTGCCAACGAAAAAGACAATTTCAGTAATGCTACTGATTATGAAACAGCATGGGGTGCACCCGTTACCACACAGAAATATATTGATGCTATACATTCGTATGGTTTTAACACCATTCGTGTCCCTGTTGCATGGACCAGCATGGTTAAAGAAAACGATACAACCTATACAATTAACGAAAAAATGCTTGGTCGTGTAGAAGAAATTGTAAACTATGCACTTAACGATGGTATGTATGTTATTATCAATGACCACTTTGATTATGGATGGTGGGGTAAATTCGGTGCCTGCACTGAAGATGCAAACGGCAATAAAATTGCTGATGAGACCACCCGTGCCGAAGCTTTGAAGAGATATGAAAGATACTGGGAGCAGATTTCAGAACGCTTCAAAGGCTATTCAGATCATCTTATTTTTGAATCTGCGAACGAAGAATTCGGCAACCATATCAACGATTATAACTTAGGTTTCAACACAGCAGTAAATGGTGTTACCGGAAACTTAACTGTCGCTGAATGTTATACTCTGACTAATAAATTAAATCAGGATTTTGTTGATATTGTCCGCAAATCAGGCGGAAACAATGAAAACAGACATTTGCTTTTGGCCGGATACAATACTGATATTAAAAACACTTTAGACGACAGCTACAAGATGCCTAAAGACACTGATGCCAATGGTACAAGCAAACTTAGTGTATCGGTTCACTACTATGATCCATGGGACTTCTGTGGTGACGATGCACACGGCACCTACACTGAACAGGATAAGAAGCATACAGAAGAAAAATTTGATTCATTAAAGAAATTTACAGATGCAGGATATGGAGTCATTATTGGTGAATGTGGTGTATGTAATCCAAAGCAGGTCGGTGTTACAACCTGCCTTAACGATGTTATAACACTTGCAAAAGAGCGTGGTCTTTTACCGGTACTCTGGGAAACACCAGGCTGCTATTTTGACCGTGAAAAATGCATTATGCTTTATAAAGATATTGCAGAATTTTTCAATAACCTTACAGGCTCTAATGGAAACACAAAAGACATAACAGCACGTTCAGATGATCCTGTTGTAGAAATTACACCAGTTGATGTTCCTGCCGATGCAACTCCAGTTTGGTCATGGACAGGAAAATGGAAAAAGAACGATGGTAGCAATATCGGATTAGACGGAAACAAAGTGACAAGCACCGATGAATCAAAATTCATCCAAAAAGAATCATGTACAGATGATTCTAAGATTCAGTTTAACAGCTGGGGTTATCAGACATTCTTACAGCTTGACTGGAATCAGTTTAAAAAACCTTGCATAAAAGTCACATTTGAGGACAGTTCGGAAGATGCCACTGGAGAGCTTATGTTATCAACAACAGATAAGGCAGATGGTTCTTCAACAGACAGACAGAACTATCCAAACAGTTCATGGGCTGGAAAAGGTTTTATCCTTCCTGAATCTATGATTACATCATTGAAAGGAAGCAACCCTGTACTTAATCTTACATTTGGAAATGCTCCTACTGTTACATCTATTGCAGTTTATGAAATGGGACAGTAATACAACTAAATTATTGAATTTGTATTATCACGATTGCAACAATGCAGTTTTGGAGTCCCTGTAACTCCATACAAAAAGCAGGGCTGTCTTTTCTAAGATGGTCCTGCTTTTTATTAATTATTCTTTTGTGATATTGAGGCAAATGCCTTAAATTACATCATTTGTCCATTTTAAAATCACATTTTCAGCTTTTCTGCGAAATCGTCTCACGGCATCCTGCTCACTTAATTTTATTCCCTCTAAGGGTGTCCTGTGAAATCCCCTTTTCTTTTCTAAGTTTTCTTATTTTCTCTCCTATATTTACAACTGTCATATATACTTTCCTTTCATCATAAATGCAACTGTGCCATTGCGAAACCATCACTGCAATTAACTTTTGCACATATAGTAAGTTTCACAATTACCTATTGTATATGTAACCCTGCAGAGTTTATGTTAAAAGTATATATTTATATAGTTCAAAATACCATAACGCAAAAATAGAAAATCATTCAACCTTTGGTTGATACAAAATTTTACTAATCCTGCACGACATTCTATACCTTTCATGTCTGTGCCATTTCATGTGCTATTTCAGCTGTTCCAATAATTCCAAAATTTATATAATGATTAATTTTTATGCAACTTCAACAGAGTTGTCCTGTATCTGTTTAATCACCATCATTATCTGCTTTGCGGTTGCCATATCATTTTTAAACAGCGAAGTTATACTGCCTGCACTTCTGAAAGGTTCTTCCGTAAGCACCTTATTATCCTCAATATTTCCATTTTTCACAATATAATCAATTATAAGTCTTACAAAACGGTACTGATTTACATTGAGTCTTTCCTCGTTTAAAAACTCATTAAATGCCTTATTTACGGCTTCACGGTCAAGACCCACGATACGCCTTACCATTTTGCCTACCGGTGTATCTCCGTACTCATTTTCATAATCGGCTTTACTTCCAAGCTCCGTCCACAATATATGTTCAAGTGTATCTAAATCCGTACGGGTTAATTTCTCATTATTGCGGAGTTTGTGTACGGCAAGCGTGTCCTGATGCTGCTTAAGGTAAAACTCAACCTGTTTTTTATAATTTTTCAGATTATTTGCTGCACTTATCGGCTGTCCCTCTACCGGTTCGCTGATTTTATCAGTAAAATTCGTATAATAAATATTTCTTTTTATCTTATCTATATATTGAAGAAGATTGCGAATCGATGTCCTGACATAATCGATTTCAATTATCGTGGCATTTTCCCAAAATTCCTCTTTCTGTACTTTTTCAATAACATCTCTCTGTTCCTGAATTGCAGGAATATTATATTTCTTCGACAATAAAACTGCCGTTTTTACAACCGTATCTATTGGCTTGGAAATATTTTTCCTCTGCAATATACCGAGATTTATAGTGTGCATAAGATAATCAAATCTTCTGACTAACTCATCGCTCTTTTCAGGCATAACCAACGGTGCTACATGATTTTTTAACTCTGACACGCTATTAGCTTCTAATGACTGCCAATTACTAAGATTTCGATACTTTTCAACATACCGTAAATGCCTTTTAACACGAAAACTGTCATCATTCATATCCATCACTATCTGGTGCATCCCTGCAACAAGATCATTTCTGTACTTTGAATACTTTTCATTTTTCACATTCTCCGGTTTTTCCAATTCTCTTGTAATCTGTACTTTCACATTAAATATTTTTTCGGCAAGCGACTCCTGTATTCCTGACTCCGTACCGTTCTTATTTGCACGAAAATATTCAAAATTTCTGCACCAGTCAAAAATCAAAAACTTTTCTTTATCAAGTCCCTCGCCAAACAAATCCTTGCAAAGTCTTGTTCCACGACCTACCATCTGCCAGAATTTAGCATAACTTTTAACCTTTTTAAAGAAAACAAGATTTGTAATCTCAGGAATATCAATACCCGTGTCAAGCATATCCACTGAAACTGCTATCTGCGGCATTTTATTTTTATCACTGAAATCGTCAATAAGCGAATCAACATACTTGATGCTATAGTCAATTTCCTTGATAAAATCCCCACCGTATTCGGGAAATCTCGCCAAAAATCTGTCAACTATAGCTTTCGCATGGCGATTATTCTTAGCAAAAATAATCGTTTTGCCAAGCTTGTCTCCTCCCTCAACTTTAATTCCTTTGTCAAGCAAAACCGATAAAACGCTGTCTATAGTGTCTGTGTTATACACCCATGTGTTAAGTTCTGAACTCAAAACCGTATCTTCAATCACCGGGTCATCGTCAAAAGTATCTTCAAATTCTTCTTTTTCTTCCTCAGACAAATCCTTATAGCAAATACCATTGTCAATAAATTTAGAATTAGTTTCAATCGTGGAATAATTTACAAGATAGCCCTCTTCAACTGCTGTTTCAAGTTCATATGCAAAAGTAGGGTTGCCACGCTCAAGGTCAAAAATCGCATATGTATCCTTATCAACATCTGTTTTTGGAGTCGCTGTCATGCCAATCAGCATAGCATCAAAATAAAAGAAAATATCCTGATATTTTTTATATATACTTCGATGGCTTTCATCAATGATTATCAGGTCAAAATGTCCTGGTGTAAACAATTTTTCTCCGAACTTATTTTTCTTTTCATCTATCATATTCATCATTGTCGCATATGTAGAAAAAATCATTTTAGAATTTTCCGGGTCGTCTTTATAATCCAGCAGATTACAACAGGTCAAATCAGGCAGTAAATTTGAAAAATTCTTCTTCGCCTGTCGCACAAGTGCCGTTCTGTCTGCAAGGAAAAGAATGTTTTTAATATAATTATGTTTTCTAAGCACATCAACAATGCTGATACTGACTCTTGTTTTTCCCGAACCTGTAGCCTGTACTATCAGCATTTTTCTATGTCTTTTTTCAATAGCATCACAAACAGCCAGAACTGCTTCTTTCTGATATGGTCTGTCAGTAATCTTATCATTGATTTCCACATTAACCAAAGGTGTTCTTAATTTTCTTCTGTCAACCTCTAACTGTAATTCATCCTGAGTGAAAAATCCCGAAACTTCTCTCTCAGCATAATTCATATAATCATTTTTGTAGTAAAATTCAAAACCGTTTGTAGTAAAAATCAACGGTCTTTGGTTATATTTATTTTGCAAACAATCCGCATACAACTTAGCCTGATGACTGCCAACTTTAGGATCAACAGTTGATTTCTTGGCTTCTACCACAGCCAGTGGCAAATTATCTTTTCCCCAAAGCACATAGTCTACATAACCTATTCCGCTTGCATTTGGCATACCTGCAACTTCTTCTTCCTCAGTCACATTCTTTCCGATAATCCATCCTGCTTCTTTTAATTCTAAATCTATGTAATACTTGCGTGTCTTAGCTTCGCTTATCTCATCAACCTGATAAGTCCTGTTCTTTATATTTTCCTCACGCAGCTTTGCCATCTCAATACGGAGATTTTCATTTTCTTTTAAAATTTCATCAAGCTTTTTATCCTTGCCCGACAAAGACTCATATAATTCTTTTAATTTTGAAGCCTTTACCGACTCCTCTTTGCCTGTTGGAACAATATTTTCTTTAAATGTCCTATTGTGATATTCTTTAGAATAACTGTAATCAATCCAGTCGCAAAAACAAAAAAGATTCCTGAGTGACAACAATGCATCATCACGCTTAATGCTGTTGTTGGTATGAACGGCAATATTGCCTAACTTTATTACATACTTTAACTTTCCAAACAATCCCGGCTCAATAATATCCCTGAAAGTCTGCTCATGAATCAAACTTGAGACATTATCTCTATATGGCAGTTTCAAATCATAATCATACGAATAAACAAATCTGACAGCAAGCTCAAGTGCTCTCCTTGACAATATCGCACAGGTAGCAGGTGATATAGCTATAGCTTTCTCCGCCTCAACCGCCTGCTCAGCAAACTCCCCAAACAATTCTTTTTCCAATAAATAATCAAAATTTGTTGCCATATTCGCCCTCCCCTGACAGCTTTAGTACATTATTGTAAGCGAACTAATATAAATGAAACTTTATTTATATGATTTTATACCACTGCTGAGTTTTTCTGTTTTATTATCTCCTTGATTTCGTGAATACTTTTTTGAGTTGCAAGTGATATTTGCTCTAATGTAAATTTGTTATTATACATATTCATAATAATCTTTTCACTGCTTTTCTTTTCTCCGATTAGTTTACCTCTGGCTTCTCCTATCGACTCTCCTATCGACTCAGCTCTTTCCTCTATTCCTAAACTCAGATTACACATAACACTCACATCCTCTGTAAAGCATACTGAAAATTTTTGTCTTGATATTATTATAAACAAGGTGGTTTGTGAAATCAACTGCATTTCGATATTGTTTTAGTAGTCTGATAGATTAATTATTGTTGTCACACTATATATAAACAATAATGGTGGAAAACCGTCTTTTCTATTTTTATAGTATAAACTAACTTTTGATTTGTCGATTCTTTTGACAAAATCGGAAAACTGGTTTTGGAGTTCGATGGGCGGAACAGGAATTATTAAATTCCCCAAAATTTGTTGATTCAGATTTTGAATATTTGCTCCTCTTCCTGCCATCTTTCTTCTTATCGAATCTGTCTTTAAAACTCTTAGCAAATACGGAATTGTAACCGCATCATCTTGCTTTCTATATCTTATACAAAATCCACTAAAAGTAATTGGAATATCACCTGGATACACAGCTACGCTTCTTCCTACGAGTGCTTTATTTCCATTTGAACGAACAAACACAATATCATCGTCTTTTAACAAGTATTCCTCAGATGGCATCTCATTTAACAATACTGTTGAAAGTTGTTCAGTATTATCTATTACCGACAAATTTTTGAAATCTCCTACTCCTAAGCAATTTATTTCTACTCCGCAATCATTATAATGAAAATTCATACCATTTTTACATATCCCCATATCTAATAAAGGCTTTGTTACCCATTCTTTTTCATTAATCACTGGATCCCCAAACATCTCGACAAATCGGGCTTTCACCAATTCGTCTAATAACTCTAATTGCTGTTTTCTCTCATTAATAATTTCATACAATTTATCAAGCTTATCACACACTGAAACCTGTTCAATCATATCAATTTCAGTTACTTCATATCTAGACACATAATCATCCGTTTTTAAATTATGAAGTCCTGTAGTCTTATTTTCAAACATTCTGGTTCCACCACGCTTATAATTTGCAAACAATGAATAAAATACATATCTTGGATACCACATTTTAGGTTCTTTAACTCGGAGCAAGCCAGTAAAATTATTAAAAAGATATGTATTATCATCACCATCAAAATATACAACCCTACCAACTGGAAACTTATCACTCCCACCTGACTTTTCAATTATAATATCTCCTTTACGAAGAAACTTTTCTCCTATATTTTTCTTTGTAATTGTTCTGGTAACCACACTGTTATAATCTATAATACCTTCATTAGTAAAGTTAGTTGTTCTAAGAACTGGAACACCATTACCTGTTTCATCATCCTTTCCCCATTCCCCTGACAAAGCTTTTCCAGTAATCTCAATCAATTTAGCCATCTTCTTCCTCACCTTTAAACTTTCTTTTACTTTTAGTCTTGACATATCCCATGACTTTATTTATTGTATTTAATAAGAAATGGGTTTTTACCGTACAGTTATTACTAAAGCGGGCTGCTCGTTTCTTTTTTGTTCTAATTATTTTATGACTAATTATTCTATAGTCTTTTTTTGCATACTTAATAGTTTAGTTTCATACACAACTATAATCCCTACAAATCCGAATTTATCAAATCATTCAGCATTTCTATTCCTCATCTTCTTGACTTTCAGTCAAGAAGCATCCCTCGCTTTACGCTCGCTTATAAATAATTGGTTCATCATATCCAAAAGTTCTTTTTCCGTTAATTTCCATGATTTCAGATACTTCCAGGCAGCTATCGGAAAACTTTTCCCATAGCTTAAACATCATTACCGGAGTAAACTGGCTTATACTGCCTCCTTCCCAGATTCCATCCTTTTCATGATAGAGTGCAGGAGTAAATTTTTCGGATTTTTTCAATTCAGTGTAATCAACATTTTTCATAGAACCATATGAAAATGTACTCTTATCTTCTCCTTCAGGTATTTCATAAGAAGACAGTACAATTCCATCTTCTCTCTCCGTAATAAGGAAAAGATGCGGGGAAGCATGGCGTTTCCCATTTGTCTCATAGTAGCTTTCCTCAACAATAAATTTACCATTAAAATCTTTAGGAAGGTTCAAAATTTTTCCATTACAGATTGTATTAATGTGTTCTGCATAGGGATATATTTTACCTTCTTTCTGCATCTTATCAAATTGCTCTTTGTTATTAAAGTGTCCGGTCATCATGTCAATAAAATTATCGAGTTTCCTCATGTTTTTTACCTCCAGGTTTCGATTATTAAGTTTATTTTTTCATTCAACAATAAATCTCTAAGAAACAATTCAAGATACTCAGTAGTTTCGTGAATACCTTTTTGAACAGTTGCACCATCAAGTACCCACTCTTTTTTGTAATATTGTAATCTCTTATCTGTCCTGCATATTTGTATATTCCCTAAATGGGTCTTTGTCCATATTCGTCCCTCTCTATCACAACTCTAACAACTTCTTCAATTCTGACATTTCTTTCTGAATTTCACTCTCTATCTTTTCAATTTTCCCAAAAATCACATCCGTCGGCTCATATTCAACCGGTTCATACACTATTTCTTTATACTTATTGATGGAGAGGTCATATCCATTAGCTTTTATTTCGTCAAAATCGACCATAAAACTTTGCTCAGTTCTCTCCCTCTCTATTTCCCCTTCAAGATTTTTAAATCTGTCAATTATATCCGGAATGTCATTTTCGCTCACTTCCTGTCTCTTATCGTCAAGACTGTAACCGTCGGCTTTCATATCGTAAAACCAGACTTTGTCTGTTCCGCCCGAACCGGTCTTTGTAAATATCAATATCGCAGTTGACACTCCTGCATATGGCTTAAACACACCGCTTGGCATAGAGATAACTGCATCCAGTTTATTATTTTCTATAATTTCTTTTCTTATCTGTTTATGTGCTTTACTGCTGCCAAACAACACTCCATCCGGCACGATAATGGCTGCCCGTCCGCCCTTTTTTAGTATTCTCAAAAACAATGCCAAAAATAATAACTCTGTTTTCTTTGTTTTTGTTACCTTTAACAAATCTGCCGAAACAGCTTCATAATCCAAACTTCCCTTAAACGGTGGATTTGCCAGTACAAGTGAATACTTTTCAACATCCTTATTTTGCTCGGATAAACTATCCCTATAAGAAATATTAGGATTGTCCACTCCGTGAAGAAGCATATTCATCGCTCCGATGCGGAGCATTGTTCTATCCATGTCATTTCCATAAAACATATGATTAGCAAAATGTTCCTTAAATGCTTCATCATAAAATGACTCTTCATGATACTTTCGCAGATACTCCTGTGCTTCTATCAAAAATCCAGCCGAGCCCATTGCCGGGTCGATTATCACATCATCCGGATTTGGCTGTACTAATTCCACCATCATCTTAATTATATGACGCGGAGTTCTAAACTGTCCGTTAGTTCCTGCCGTTGCAACTTTTGACAAAAGATACTCATATAAATCTCCCTTTGAGTCAGTGTCGGTATCTTTTTCGTCACCAATTCCGAGATTGTCAATTCCATCAACGATTTTTGAAAGCATCGCCGCCGTCGGTATCTTGAATATTGCATCACCCATATATTTAGAATATGCCGACTCGCCATCCTGATGCAGATTTTTAATAAACGGAAATACACCATTCAACACAAGGTCATACATTTCATCGGCAGAGCCTAAATTTTTAAACTTGCTCCACCTGTATTTCTGGCAATCCCCCGGAAACATGGACTCATATTCAAATCCCAGAAAATTTGCCTCATTTTCCTTAGTTGTCTCTACATCATCCAACTGCTTTATAAACAACAGATATGTAAATTGCTCAATAACATCAAGCGGATTTGTAATACCACCCGTCCAAAATATCTCCCATATTTTATCTATTTTATTCTTAAGTTCGCCTGTTATCATTTTCATCCTCCACAGTTTATTCATTGATTATACAACCTCAATTTTATGCCAAGCTGACAGATTATGTTTATTATATCTTCTTTACTTTTATTACTATAGCTTGACAAAGTATTATATTTCACATTATATTCTAACAGGCATTTTGTTTCAATGAGAAAATTTATATCAACCGGATATTTGCAATCAGTTCTGCTGCTTCTTTGACAATGTTAAAATATTCAAAATTCTACTGTTTATACTTAATATACAAACAGTAACAGAGCAGCTTTCCGTCTATTTTCCCTCTCTTTTATCTGATTGAATGTCTTTTTAAAAAAGGCGGTATCTGTATAACTTCCGTATCATCTCTTTTAGGTGCGATATTGTTACGGTTCGGATTATCCATGTGCTCTCCTAATGCCGTATGTCTTACTTCCTTTTCCGGCATACCTGTTGCAAAAAGTGATACAACAATTTTATCACTCTCTTCTTCTGACACTGTTCCCCATATAATGTTTACTTCTTCTCCTGCAAGTTCTCTTATATAATTCAGAGCATCGTCTAAATCTTTAAGGCAAATCTGTCCGCTTGTATTTATCAAAATATTTTCTGCTCCTGCAATATCTGTCTCCAGCAACGGACAGTTTACCGCCTGTTTTACTGCTTCTATAATTGACCCGTCATGTTCAACAGTTCCTATTCCAAAATGACCTGTTCCCTTATTTTCCAAGGTTGTTTTAACATCGTTATAATCAATATTAATATTTCCACAATTATAAACAATATTTGAAATTCCACAAATTGTATCTTTCAATACAGAATCCGCCAATTCAAACGCATCACATAATGTGAGGGGCTTTTCCGAAATAGAAAGAAGTTTTTCATTTGGGATAACCAACAGCGTATCAACATTTTCCCTCAGTTTATTTATTCCTCCCTGTGCCGCCACCATTCGTGGCTTATTCTCAAATAGCAAGCTATAAATATAAAAATATATAAACACAGGGGGATTTATGAAAGCACAGGATATAATTGAAATGGCTAGGTCAATCAAGAAAAATTGGAAAATCAATGACCCATACGAAATAGCCACACGACTTGGTATTTCAGTAATTCATACAAATTCATGCGTAAAAGATTTTACTGCACATACTATTAAAATGCCAGGATACCCAACTACAATATCAATCAATAACAAATACAGTGAAAAAGCTAAAAAAATATTATGTGCACATGAACTGGGTCATGCGTTATTACATGAACAGTGCATAAATTATTTTGCCACGACAAGTTCTAATGTTATGACTAATATTGAATTTGAAGCAAATCTTTTTGCTGTTGCACTTCTGGCAGACGACGACATTAACATGAAACTATCTATTCCCCTTGAAAAAATGAATAATTATCTCTTAAAAACAATAATGGATTATAATATAAGCACGAATTAATCTTATGTGCAAATACTATAATCCAAAAAACTCCACAATTTTTACAACTTATCAATATTTCAAAAAAATAGTATCAAATACCTATTTTTATAATTGCTAAACACATCAATACTGTAATCAGTCAGTTTTCATACACTCCTCCCCAAAATACTTATCCCTGAAAATAAAAAGACCGCCAACACACTAATCTTAGTGCATTGACGGTCTATGTTGTTTAATCACTATATTTTGTAGAATATCTCTACGAAAATCTACTTTTTCAGCTATAATTATTTAGCTGCTTTCTCAGCGATAGCTGCCTGTGCTGCTGCAAGTCTTGCGATAGGCACACGGAATGGTGAGCATGACACATAGTCAAGACCAATCTTATGGCAGAACTCAACTGATGAAGGATCTCCACCGTGCTCACCACAGATACCGCAGTGAAGTGATGGACGAACTTTCTTTCCTTTTTCTACAGCCATTTCCATAAGCTGACCAACACCTGTCTGGTCAAGTTTTGCAAATGGATCGCTCTCGAAAATCTTAGCATCATAGTAAGCATCAAGGAACTTACCTGCATCATCACGAGAGAAACCGAATGTCATCTGTGTTAAGTCGTTTGTACCGAAGCAGAAGAACTCAGCCTCTTTAGCAATCTCATCAGCTGTAAGTGCAGCTCTTGGAATCTCGATCATTGTACCAACTTCGTACTTCATATCGATGCCTGCTGCTGCAATCTCAGCGTCTGCTGTCTCAACAACAACCTTCTTGACATACTTAAGCTCTTTAACCTCTCCAACAAGTGGAATCATGATCTCAGGCTCTACTGTCCAGTCTGGATGTTTCTTCTTTACATTGATTGCTGCACGGATAACTGCTGCTGTCTGCATCTTAGCAATTTCAGGATATGTTACTGCAAGACGGCATCCACGATGTCCCATCATAGGGTTGAACTCGTGAAGTGAATCAATGATAGCTTTGATTTCTTCTACGCTCTTATTCTTAGCCTTTGCTAACTTCTCGATGTCAGCTTCCTCTGTAGGAACGAACTCATGAAGTGGTGGGTCTAAGAAACGGATTGTTACAGGATTTCCTTCAAGTGCCTCATAGAGAGCCTCGAAGTCTCCCTGCTGGTAAGGAAGAATCTTAGCAAGTGCTTCTTCTCTTTCTTCTACTGTATCTGAGCAGATCATCTCACGGAATGCAGCAATTCTGTCTTCCTCAAAGAACATATGCTCTGTACGGCAAAGTCCGATACCTTCAGCACCAAGCTCACGAGCTTTCTTAGCATCTGCAGGAGTATCAGCGTTTGTACGAACTTTAAGTGTTCTGTACTTGTCAGCCCAAGCCATAACACGACCGAACTCACCGGCGATTGTTGCATCTACAGTTGGGATAAGACCGTCATAGATGTTACCTGTTGTACCATCGATAGAAATCTCAGAACCCTCTGTATATGTCTTTCCTGCTAATTCAAATTTCTTGTTCTCTTCGTCCATAACGATGTCGCCACATCCTGATACACAGCAAGTACCCATACCACGAGCAACTACGGCTGCGTGAGATGTCATACCACCACGAACTGTGAGGATACCCTGTGCACTCTTCATACCTGTAATATCTTCCGGAGATGTCTCAAGACGAACAAGTACAACTTTCTCACCACGCTCAGCCCACTCTACAGCATCTTCTGCTGTGAATACGACTTTACCGCAAGCAGCTCCAGGAGAAGCACCAAGTCCTTTTCCGATTGGAGTAGCTTTCTTTAACTCAGCAGCATCGAACTGTGGGTGAAGAAGTGTATCAAGGTTACGAGGATCGATCATAGCAACTGCTTCTTCTTCTGTCTTATGTCCTTCATCAACAAGGTCACAAGCAATCTTTAATGCAGCAGGAGCTGTTCTCTTACCGTTACGGCACTGAAGCATATAAAGCTTCTTGTTTTCAACTGTGAACTCCATATCCTGCATATCGTGGTAGTGATTTTCAAGTGTATCACAAACCTTAACGAACTCAGCATATGCTTCTGGGAATTCCTGCTCCATCTGAGCGATTGGCATTGGTGTACGAACACCGGCAACTACGTCCTCGCCCTGTGCGTTGATAAGGAACTCACCCATAAGTTTGTTCTCACCTGTTGCAGGGTCACGAGTAAATGCAACACCTGTACCAGATTCATTGTTTAAGTTACCGAATACCATAGGCATTACGTTAACTGCAGTTCCCCATGAGTAAGGGATGTCGTTGTCACGACGATATACGTTTGCACGAGGGTTGTCCCATGAACGGAATACAGCCTCTACAGCAAGTTTCATCTGCTCTACAGGGTCAGAAGGGAAGTCTGTTCCTAACTGATTTTTGTACTCAGCCTTGAACTGCTCTGCAAGAGTCTTAAGATCCTGTGCTGTAAGATCTACATCATACTTAACACCTTTTTCTTCTTTCATCTTGTCGATGAGCTGCTCGAAGTATTTCTTACCAACTTCCATAACTACATCTGAGAACATCTGGATAAAACGTCTGTATGAGTCATATACGAAACGCTCAAATGTTGGGTCCGGGTTTCCTTTGATCATTGTAGCTACAACATCGTCATTCAAACCGAGGTTAAGGATAGTATCCATCATACCAGGCATTGAAGCACGAGCACCTGAACGAACTGAAACTAATAATGGATTTTCAGAATCTCCGAATTTCTTTCCGTTGATTTCTTCCATCTTTTTAACGCCGTCCATGATCTGAGCCATGATCTCGTCGTTAATCTGACGTCCATCTTCATAGTACTGTGTACAAGCTTCTGTAGTTACTGTAAATCCCTGTGGTACAGGAAGACCGATATTTGTCATCTCTGCAAGGTTAGCACCCTTACCACCGAGTAAGTTACGCATGGTCATGTCGCCTTCGCTAAACATATATACCCATTTGTTTGCCATTGTAAAGTTACCTCCTAAATATGAATAAATAATTGTCTGCGATATAAATCGCATTGCAACCGCCATCATTTCAAAATGAAAATCCGGCACAAAACTGACTTCATGTCAGATATATCTGTATCTCCTGCCAGGCAGGAAACGGCACACTCCTCAAATCAAGGACTGTACTCATGTCACTCGATAAACACGACATTTTCCGTTCCGCATGAAGCCGCTACCCATAGTATAACATATAAAATCAAAATGTAAAAATCTTTTTTTACAAAAAACTAAAAAATTTGTAACAGTTCCACCATAAAAAGATATTTGGTGGAATAGCCTTTCAAATATATGAAGTAAACATAAGCTGCGAATCAGCGTCTAACAACTTCAGATCATCTTAAAACTACAAACCCTTATATATCCTCTCATTTTAAGTTTTAACTCAAACTCCCCATCAGGAATCTTATTGCCATCGAGTTCTATATCATATTTCTTAAAGTCCGTTTTTCTTCCAAATGCTGCCCACGGCATCTTTTTGTGCGTCCTGAATGCCGCTGTACCTATTTCGCTGTGTATACCAGTGGTTTTTGTCTGTCCTTTTACAAAGCATCCGATTTTTTCATCATTTGCAAAAGCTTCGACCACACCATCATCCTCTATAGATGCCAGTATTTCGAGAGAATATTTCTCCGGCTTAAACGGATAGGCTTTCTTAACACACACATTTCTATATGAAATTTCACCATCCGTTTTATTATCCAGTGTGCATACTGCATCAAATCCGTTTATTCCCTCATACAGATAAATATTCTCATATTTATCATAGTGGTTTGCTTTTATCGTCTGCCATGCATCTCTTGAACTTCTTGCCGTCCCTTTTATATTTACAGATTTTTTTAAATAAATATCACGGCTTGACGAACCTGCCTGAATTTCATATTCTCCATCTTCAAGAATAAATCTTTCGTCTGCCACATCATAATATTTGAGATCGCCTATTTTTATTTCAAGCCTGACTGTTCTTCTCTCTCCAGATGCAAGCTCTTTTACGCGTTCAAATGCCTTTAATTCTCTTATTGCCCTCTTAACTGCCGAGCCTTTCTTCGTCACATAAATCTGTACAACCTCATCCGTCACATATCTCCCTGTATTTTCGACTTCAACGGTCACTGCAATCTTTGTGTAATCTTTTATTTCTGCCGTCATGTCAAGGTATCTCACCTCGGAATATGTTTTTCCATATCCAAAAGGATAAAGCACTTCATCGTCATAATAAGCATAAGTTCTCGGATGAGCTATTATATCGTAATCTTCTTTAGGCGGAAGTTTTGCAAGTTCCTTATACCATGTCGTACTGAGTCTTCCCGCCGGACTTACCTTGCCAAAAATATTGTCAGCTATAGCTGTTCCAAGTTCCATACATCCTGACGCCGATAATAATATTGATTTGATATGCTCTTTTGCCCATGATATATCAAATGCGACATTACTTATAAGCACTATAATGACATTTTGATTGGCTTCATATACCGCTTCAAGAAGCTCCTGCTGATATGCCGGAAAATCAATATCCTCTCTGTCTACATCCTCTTTACAGGTAATCATTGGATCTCCTCCGAGGAAAAGTATCGGATATTTTACTTTTTTTGCAAGTTTTACCGCTTTTTCAATACCATCCGAAACAAGTTCAAATTCAAAATTACTTATCTTTACAGATTTATCAATTTCATTTCTATTTTCCTCGTTCGCACTCATTTTCTGAGACATACTTTCTTCAACTACTTCATCATTATTACCATAATCGCATTTTTCTGTTTTTTGTAATGCACTTTCCACGCATAGTTTTCCATTTTCATCTATATATAATGTCTCATCATTCCAGCTTGTCACTCCACACGAAACAGAACTGTTAAAAATAATCTGTCTGTTCTCATTTTGTGAAACCTTTGTCTCCTCCGCTTCTTTTTTTGAAAGTTCTCCATCAGATTCTGATATTTTAAAAGCTTCTTTTACGAACCAGCCAAACGCTCTCTCTTTACAGGCACATATATCTCCACTTTCACCGCCATTAATATCATCCCTCACCGACAAAAATTTTCCTTTTGAACAGCTTTTCAGGGTAAACTGCTTTTTATCCCACTGTTCAACTTCAAATATTTCAGCATTTTTTTCATCTACAATGACAAGTCTGTCCTCTTTGTCAAGTCCGAGATATTTTCCGTCTGCCTTTATCTTAAATCTGCACAATCCTTTTTCAAAAGAAGTGTCCGTATATTTTTTTATTCCATCAAGTCCCGTCACATAATATGGTGGAAGTCCGGAATACCAGTCAAGCTGCCACGCATCTGCAAGAGGTCCGATTACACCTATATTTCCAATCGCATCTCTTTTATCAATAGGCAGCAGACCATCTTTATTTTCAAGAAGTACAACCGACTCCTGTCCCATCTTCAGTGCAGTTTCCTGATTTTTCTTTGTACCGACATCTTCAATCGTAATCTGCGAATATGGATTGTCACCGTAGGCATCAAAAAGTCCAAGCCTTATCATTGTACCAAAACGGTTTCTGACCGCCTCGTCTATATCTTTCATTTCAATCAGACCGAGGGCATATGCTTCTCTTACTGCATCCTCCATATTTTCCCTGTTATCAGAAAAACTGTCAATACCTGCTTTAATTCCTGCTGCCACAGTCTGTGCATCCGTGCCAAAATACTCATGCTGGTTTACCGTCTGAAGCACATCACCACCGTCCGTCACCACATGATGAAGTCCCCACCTGTCTTTTGCATAATCCTTAATATCACGCATAACCATACATGGTACACCGTTTATCTCGTTGTATGCCGTCATCATAGCTTCCGCACCATGCTCTTTTATAATTCTTCTGAAAGGCTCATGATAATATTCGTGTTTATTTCTTGGATCTATTGACGAGGAAGTAAATGTCCTGTCCTCCTCAACATTATTTGCATAAAAATGTTTTAAGGTCGCAGCACATCTCAGATAGAAATCGTCATCTCCCTGCATTCCCTCAACATATGCACCTGCAAGTCTCCCTGTCAGATAAGGGTCTTCTCCATATGCCTCCTCATTTCTTCCCCACCTCGGATCACGCTCCATATCAACCGTAGGTGCCCACACCGAAAGACTTCCGCTCTTTCCTGCAGCAAAAAGACCTCTTGTTTCAATTCCAACTACTTCGCCCGACTTTTTAAGCATATCCTCGTCCCACGACCGGCTCATTCCTATGGGATTAGGAAAAATTGTTGTAAAATCAGGCTCACGCAAATCCCCTCCCTGGTCGTGTCTCGCCTGCACTCCGTGTGCTCCCTCGCCGCCTATATTGAACGCCCTGATACCAAGTCTGTCAATATCAGGATTAGCATTGCTCATACAGCTTATCTTCTCATCTAAAGTAAGGCTGTTAATTAAAAAATCAAGTCTTTTTTCTATATTAAGTTCATTGTCCCACAAAGGATTTTTTATCTTTTTATTAGACATATCAATCTCCATTCTCTAAATATAATTCGTTAGTTTTGTCTATATTGGCAAACCGACATTTAATGTGCATCTATCACTTTCAGTTCTTAATGCAGTCATTTTACACTTTTATACCATAATTTTTTATAAAATATTACCCCAAATATTCCCCCAAAATACACCATTTATCGGTTTATGTGTTTTTCATAAAAAAACAATAGAGGAACCGGGTTATTTCCGATTCCTCTAAAAAATATGCCCTTGAGCCGCGTAGGTATTCAAGGTACTTTCAATTATAGTATATGCTAATTAATCTTTTTAATTAGCATATACATTATAAATAATTGTAGCAAATCTGTCAATATTAAATAACAAATAAAGTTTACTTTGAATTTATATTTTTTTCAATCTTTTCCAATTATTGGGCATTCCCATAATTCTTTGGATTTTTTTTACAGTTATAGTCGACAGATTTGAGGTCAATTCATCAAACAATCCCTCTATCTGTCTATGATATATTTGATATCGACTATCAGGCAATAACATTTTTAAAGCTACCATTACTGCAAAATAATCATTTTTTCTTAAATTTGTGCCAAAATATGAAAAATATCTATTATTACATAAATTAACATATGATAAATATGAATACAACCGTTCATCATGTGCACACCTATTTCTGATTGATGCCAGAAAAAACAAACAGCTTGCCAATTTATTCTCCCTCACTCCCCATTTTAATCTGCGAGCAACATCCTCTCTTTCCTGTTGTATCATATTAGAATAGAATTTACTTATATCTCCCATAGACAGTGCATTTACTAAAACCCATAATGGAAGATAACTTTTCTCCCTTACATAATGCGACAGCGACAAATCTTTGTTACAATTAAGTGAAATCTTCTTATATAAGTTACTAAGTAAAATACATACTTGATTATACTTGTCAGCCCCTATTGTATCAAAATTTTCAATTTTAAGATAATTTTTATGACCATGTATCTTTGAAAAACAATAAGCAACCAATGCCTTAACCTGCTTTTCTATCTCAAGTATATACTCTAATGTTACTATTCTCAATTTACGGTCAAATTCATATAAAGCATATATTTCTTCTAAAGTTGTTCCTGCTATATACTTTTCACCGCTAACATTCTGTTGCAAAAACGGTTGCTTATATCCATTTATCAAATTATAATAATTTACACTTCTTATAACTTGTTTAGCCCACCGTTTATTTCTAATAATAACTCCACGACTTTTCAAAATCCCTATTTGTGTTCTGGTATCTCTAAAAATTTTCTCCACCATGTCAATCTCCTTCCCCAACTTATTCAAGTAACAAACAATTTATAATAACATTAACATAATTTTGTATCATTAACAACTATGTTAAACTATTGTCAATCTTCATCTCCTCATTTCTTCTATAAAAAAACTTATTTTCTGCTTATAATATTTTCATTCTTTTCTAATTGTATTTTACAGTTACTTTTACTTTAGCAGACTTTGTTGCATGATTTCCAAAAATCAGTTTGCCATTTCCCATCAATTTGACTTTGCACCCCCTCTTGCCTTATAATATTTCCATTGCAATCAAAAAGGAGGACATTATGAGATTATCTAAAAAAATAGTATCTTTACTTACTGTTACCGCACTGGCAGCAAGTCTTACAGCCTGCGGAAGTTCAAATGGCAAATCAGGTTCTGACAGTTCAGGCAAAAAAACATACAAAATCGGCATCTGTCAGCTTGTGGAGCATAATGCTCTTGATGCCGCAACTAAGGGCTTTAAGAAAGCACTTACGGACAAGCTTGGAAAAGACAATGTTGAATTTGACGAACAGAACGCACAGGGAGAGTCAACTAACTGCTCTACAATTTGCAACGGTTTCGTCACAAACGGAGTAGATCTTATCATGGCAAACGCAACAGGTGCTTTACAGGCTGCTGTTTCAGCAACAAATGAAATTCCAATCGTGGGCACTTCTGTTACTGATTACGGTACTGCACTTAACATCAAAGACTGGAAAGGTACATCCGGTACAAATGTTACAGGAACTGCCGACCTTGCTCCTATCGACAAGCAGGAGGACATGATTCTTGAAATCAAACCTGATGTCAAAAAAGTCGGTATTCTTTTCTGTTCATCTGAACCAAACTCAGCATATCAGGCTAAACTTATGGAAGATGAACTTAAGAAAGATAAAATCGAATATAAAGAATATACTGCATCTGACTCAAACGAGATTCAGTCTGTTACTCAGACAGCCTGTTCCGAAGTTGATGCTATCTACATTCCAACAGACAACACTATGGCTTCTGGTATTGAAACTGTCAAAAATGTTGTTATTCCTGCCGGCATTCCTGTATTTGCAGGTGAAAAAGGAATTTGTGAAGCCGGAGTCACAGCTCTTTCCATCAGTTACTACAACCTTGGTTACCAGACAGGTGAAATGGCTTATAAAATCCTTAAAGAGGGTGCTGATCCCGGAAAAATGGCTATCGAGACAGACAAAAATCCGACAAAACTTTACAACAAAGAAAACTGCGACACTTTAGGAATTAAGATTCCGGACGGATATACAGAAATGAATGATGCCAAATAAAACTGTAACAGAACATATATGACAAAAAATTCCCGCAGGCATTTCTTAATTTAAATACCTGCGGGAATTTCTTATCTTTATTGTCTTTTAATCAAAAAATCGTTTTACATCAGCAGCTTTTTATCACTCTTCCTGCAATGCCATCATCATCGCCGGTATTATCTGCTTCTTTCTGGATACCGTATTTTTAAGAATTATCGTTTCTGTATCTTTCGGCAAATGAAATGCCTCAAGTGCAAGTTCTCTTGCACCACTTCCATAATATAAAAGTTCTGTACTTGCCTGTAATATATCAGTAAGCATAAAAAACAGCATTGATACTTCATGAGCTGCCATTGCTTTTTGCATATATGGTGTGAGTTTTTCTTTTATTGCTGTGAGTTCCCTGCCGGTCATCGCTGTTATCTGACCTACGCCAAATGTCTGCTCTCCCACAACAAATTTTTTGAAATCCTGATAAAATATCTCTTCCGGAGATTTTGATGACAAATCACTTCCTGCCGCAAACATTTCCATAGCATAATCTTGTGTTTTTATTCCTGCTATAGCTGCAAGTTCTTCTGCTGCCGCCTTGTCTGTCTCAGTGCAGGTAGGTGACCTGTAGACAAGCGTATCTGACAATATCGCTGAACATAGAAGTCCCGCAATTTCAGGTGTCACATCCACCTTATTTTCTTTGTACATCTGATATATGATAGTAGCTGTACATCCAAGCGGCTGATTTCTGAAGAATACCGGACCCATTGTTTCGATACTTCCTATTCGATGATGGTCTATTATCTCTAAAAGTTCAGCATCTTCTATACCATCTACTGCCTGTGACGGCTCATTGTGATCCACAAGAATAAGCTTTTTCTTTCTCGCACCAAGAAGTCTTCGTCTGGAAATCATCCCAAAGTATCTGCCATTCCAATCAAGTATTGGGAAATCCCTGTATCTTTTTTTTGCCATAACATCTCGTATATCATCAAGAAATTCACCAAGTCCAAAGGTTATAAGATTTTCACTTTTCATAAAAAACCTTATTGGTATGCTCTGATTAATAAGTCTTGATGCCGTAAATGTATCATATGGTGTCTTAATTATAAAACAGCCCTTGTCCTGTGCAAGTTTTGTTATCGTAAACGATACCGGAGCACCATCGCAGACTATTATACATTTTGCACCCATCTCAATGGCACAGAGCTGCGATTCATACCTGTTTCCCAAAATCACTATATCTCCTTTTTCAATATAGCTTTCCATAAGATCCGGATTTGCTGCTGCAATAAGACATTTACCTGATTTTATCGTCTCATCAGGCTCTCCTGATATCATCTCTCCATCAAGTGTCTCAACAATATTCCTAAATGGAGTTCCCGCATTTGCAATAATACGGCTGTCGTAAACATCCATGTATGATTTTGCTATATCCTCGATTGTGATAAGTCCCTTTAAAAACTCGTTTTCATCTACTATCGGAAGTGTCTGAAGTGCATCTTCCCTCATAAGTTCCCACGCTTTTTTTAATGAAATATCTTCACCGACACCTTTTACGCGTCCCACATCAATGTCGATAACCTGAGGTCTTACATCATTCATATAATCAGGTGGAAGTATTCCAAATCGCTTAAGTACAAATCTTGTCTCTGCATTTATCTGACCTGCTCTCTTAGCAACATAGTTTTCACCGGTCACCTCTCTCTTAAGCCTCGCATAAGCGATGGCTGAACAAATAGAATCCGTGTCCGGATTTATATGTCCTATGACATTTACTACTTTCTCTGAACCAAGCGGCATACAATCCCCGCCTCCTTTTCTGACTTAATCCAAATCTTCTGCCGTATATCTGTTTATATCTATTACATATTTGAATTTTTTTGCAAGTGCAGGTGCAAACCTGAACATCTGGTCAAGTGTATTTCCCTCATCTGCAAGTATTACAATAAAATCTCCATAAAATTCATCCATAAGCTCAAAAATCTTTGTGATAGTAGGAAAATAAAGATCTGCAGCACCATCTACAAGCAGACAGCTTCCTTTAAGCTGATCCCGGCAGGCATCAAAATCCATTTGATTTAACTGCTTAGCCTGAATGCAGCCTATTCTTCCTTTGCTCAAAAAACCATTTGCCTTAAGCACCTTTACGATTTTTTTAGAAACTGCTATTATCTTATCTGTATCCTCTCCAATCAAAACAAAATGTGACGGATCCTTCTCTCCGTTTATAAGTGTCAGCACATCCTTAAATGTCTTATGTAATGCCCTAGTTGTAGGTAGTTCATCTTCCGGTGTTGAATAATCATCCATGTTTGTCTCCTCCTTCTTTAATTCACTTGTATTTATTCCAAATAATTTAGCTGCTTTTTCTAATTTTATCTCTGTTTCAGACTTTATTTCATTATTAACACCAGGCTGCACCTCTGATTTATTTTCATCATTCTTTTGAATACACTCTGATTTTCCATTAATGTTTATTTCCGGCTCTGCTCCGTTGTCTAACACAGATTTTATATCAGATTTTTCACTATATTCTACATTCTTTTTAACACTTTCATCTGACAGACTATCATTATCCTGCTGCATTTCCATCTCACGCACTTTGCTTACGGTCTCATTTATAGGTTTCGTGTGTCCCCAGTCATCAGCAACCGAATCAATAATGCGTCTTTTCTTTTTCTCTCCAAAAATATTGCCTGTTATATCCTTTATATCGTTTTTTATTTCTTCCAAATCGGCTGGAGCCATCGCATCCTGTCTTGAAATAACGGCATTCTCTTCTGACTCCTGAATATCTTCCGGAATTTCTGACGATGCAGCTTCACCATTTTCTGTATTTTGCTGAATCAAATCATCATTTCCATTATCAATGTCATCTTCCATCACAACAGAATGAACTTTCAACTGTTCCCTGCGCTCTGCCTCGTATATGGCGGATATTTCCTTTGAAAGATCCTGTGTAATACCCGTGCCCGACTGTGAATGATGCTCGTACTGAGCCTTTTCCTCCGCATATGCCTGTTTCTTTTCCATCTGCTGATTTCTGTTTTTTTTATGCGGCTGCTTTTTATTTTCATCTACAGAATCTTCTTCATACCCAGACTTCTCACTCGTATGCTGCTCTTTTGCAGTCTGATGCTTCCAACGACCCGACAATTTCTGAAGACCATCTATGGCTTTTCTTGCCATCTGTGCACCATCGAACTCTTCTTCCTCATCTTCTCCATAATCATATAATTCATTTTCATACTCAGACTGCTCATCATTATAAGACTGTTCTGATATTTCTGAATTTAGCAAAGCATCATATTCTTCTTTTGTAAGACTTTCCATTTTATCCCCGGAGCTTTTCTCTGAATTATTATCCCCACCCATATTTAGCAATTCATCTACAGCCTCGTCTCTGCCGTACTCTGAACTTTCGTCCTCATCCTCATAATAATCGGCAAATGTATCATCAAATTTATCCTCATCATCCTCAAAGGTTGTTTTTAATGCCTTTTTAACCTTATTTCCGATTGAATTTTCACGCCTTTGTATCACACTTTCAGATTCCACATATTCACTAAGGTCCGGAAGCGAGCCGGTATCCTCAGGGTTTGGCACTTCTTTTTCTATTGTATAATCTCTATCGTCAACATAAGCAATCTGTTCATCATCATCTATACTGGCAATAAGTCGTTTTGCCCTTTCCACTATCTCACCTTTGCCAAACCAGAGTTTTATATCCTCGCACTCACTTCTGCACTCTTCAAATCTTCCTGCTTTAAAATAAAGTTTTGCAAGTTCGTATGCCCATTCTTCTATATACTCCTCTTCTTTTAATGATTCAAGAATACCGATAAGCTGTCCGACTGATGCCCCTGAAGCTTTATCTATACGATACCGTAAAATAAGTGAATCTCGCTGGCTCGAACTCATTGCCACAAATTCCTGATAATATCCCTCCGCTTCATCTAATGCATTTGTTCTTATGGCAAGATAAATAAGTCTGTATAAAACTCGTCTTGTGCGGCTTTTTTTATATATTCTTAAATAAGTATTTTTTGCAGCATCAAATTGTTCTGTTTTTGTATAAACCTCAGCAATAGCACTGAGATCACTTATACCTTTTACCTGACGCATATCAAGCGTCTTTACAACCGCAAGTGCTTTTTTATATTTACGCACCTCTATCAAATGATGAATCTGTGCGATTCTTATCGTCAATTCATATTGTCTCATCTTACTCCTCCAATAACCTGTAATAAAGATTCTCTCTTCTGTCCTTACCTATCGCAAATTTATTTCTGAGTTCCCACGCTCTGTCATCAATATCACATATAAGCATACCCTCTCTGCCTGACAGTTGTCCAAGAATATTTCCGATAGAATCTATAGCCATGCTGTCACCGCTGTAGCCAAGTCCGTCCCTGACACCAAAGCTGTTGACCCCTACAATATATGACTGCGTCTCTATTGCCCTTGCCCTGAGAAGAGTCTGCCAATGAATACTCCTTGTCTCCGGCCACTGTGCGATTACAAACATCACATCAGACTTTTTTGCTGCTGCCTGAAATACTTCCGGAAATCTCAGGTCATAGCATACAAACAAGCTTATATTATGCCCTTTAAACGAAAAAGAAACTAATTTTTCACCGCCCTCATATACCCGACTTTCGCCGCCATATGTAAACGGGTGTATCTTTTCATATTCTGCGATTAATTTTCCCTCTCTGTCCGTAACCGAAAATATATTTTTCCCTTTTCCGCCTTTTTTGTCAGGAAGTGATGCCCATCCAAAACCTATGGCAATATTGTATTTTTTTGACAAAGTGCTCATACATGAAACCGTCTCTGAACAATCTCTCTTTTCTCCTATTTTCTCAAGATTCATAGAAAATCCGGTGAAACTCATTTCAGGAAAAATTATGATATCTGTCTTTGATTTTGCAGCTTCGCTTACCATCTTTTCTGCCTTTTGTATAGATGCTTTTTTATCTTCCCATACCATATCTGTCTGTGCAAGCGCAACTCTCATAAGACATTCCTCCCGTTTTTATCTGTCAAACACCCTGATGCTATACCTATATATTTTATAATATATTTACCAAAACAACAAAATCTCAATTTGATTATACCTTGAAAACTCTTATAAAACAAGTATAGCAGTTCGTATTTTTAAAGTGACATGATATATCCTGTGTGCTATAATAACTCTAAAATCCAGATGTTTCACATCTTTATAAAAGACAAAAAAACAATTATATTTTAGGAGGATAATACATCATGAAAATTCAATCGGTTAAAGATGATGCTTTTAAGCCTTATGGACGAATCGTAGACGGTTACGATTACAAACTTCTCTTAGAAAGACTTGAGAGCGAAACTGAAAAACCTGCTGACGGAGTAATCTATGAACCTACCTGTGAAGCACTTGAAGATACACCTGCTTTTGCACAGCTCCGTGACAACTGCTACGGTGGTATGCCTATTGAAATCGGCTATTGCAATGGTACAAACACAAAATTAAACTGTTTTGAGTATCACAGAGACAACGAGATAAATATCGCCGCTGATGATGCAATTCTCCTCGTTGCCAAGCTTCAGGATGTTGAAAACGGAATAATCGATTCAAGCAAGACAGAGGCTTTCTTATGTCCTAAAGGAACTGCCGTGGAAGTTTACTCAACAACGCTTCACTACGCACCTTGCAGTGCAAAAAAAGGTGAGGGATTCAGGGTTGCCATTGTACTCCCAAGAGAAACTAACTTTGATATGCCAAATATCACAAAAGCAAATTCCGAAGATGCTTACCTTTGGGCAAAAAACAAATGGCTTATCGCACATAAGGATACGGCAGAAGCTAAAGCCGGTGCTCATATCGGCATCACTGGAGAAAACATTGATATTTCTGACTTGATTTAACTTATATTTAATATAATGATGTTGGGGTCAAAAGGTACTTTACCCCCAACTAATGCCACGGATTGCTTCATTGCTGTATAATTTTCGCAATCCTTACTGCATCACGATATAAATTTCAAATGGAGATTTACATATGAATTTACCTGAAGAATTTACCAGACGAATGAAATTGCTGCTTGAACCGGAGGATTTTAAAGCATTTATTGAGAGCTATTCAGATGACAAATCCTACGGACTTCGCATAAATCCGTTAAAGATAGAGTCTCAGGAAACATTACCCTTCTTTTTAAGTCCTGTTCCCTGGGCTAAAGAAGGGTTTTACGCTGTTCCTGAGGAAAAACCCGGCAGACACGCACTGCATGAAGCCGGTGCTTACTATATACAGGAACCAAGTGCAATGGCTGTTGCCGCACTTCTCGCAGAGCCTAAGGCACTTAATGTCAGGCAGACATTTCTTAATAATGATAATAAAAACACACCAGATGATAATGCAACTATTTTTACAGAAGGCACCCCTCCAAAAGTTTGTGACCTCTGTGCCGCACCGGGCGGTAAATCGACACAGATTGCCGGTATGCTGGGCAATAAAGGGCTTCTCGTCTCAAACGAGATTTTCCCACAGCGTGCTAAAATCCTTTCGCAGAATATCGAAAGACTCGGTGTACCAAATGCTGTTGTATGCAATGAGACACCTGAAAACATGGCAAAATTCTTTCCATGCTTTTTTGATAAGATTGTGGTTGATGCTCCATGCTCAGGTGAAGGAATGTTTAGAAAAGACGAAACGGCAATAAAAGAATGGACTCCTGAAAATGTCACTTTATGTGCTGAAAGACAAAAGTCAATACTTGCAGAAGCAGAGAAAATGCTTAAACCCGGAGGAGTTCTGGTATATTCCACCTGTACTTTTGCACCTGCTGAGGACGAAGAAATTCTTCTTTGGTTTTTACGCACATATCCTGATTTTCATGTCGAAGATTATCACGACATACTCAGTCTTGATATTTCTGACGGAAATCCCGATTTTATATCTGACGAAATGAAGCCGCTTTCTGACAACGAGATACAGTCAATACACGGTTCGCTAAGATTATGGCCGCACAAAGTCAGGGGCGAAGGACATTTTGCCGTAAGATTAAAGAAACAGGATGGAGAGCCTCCGATTCAGAAGAAGAAAAAGAAATCTTCCGGAAAAAATATCCTTTCTAAAAGTGACCGAAAACAATTTATTGATTTTATCTCGGAATTTGTTTCTGAAACAAATGATTATGAGGACAAACGCTATGAATATTTCGGCGATGAACTTTATATGGTGCCGGAACAGATGCCGGAACTTAAAGGCATAAAACTCGTAAGAGCAGGACTTCATATTGCAACCAAGAAAAAGAACCGCTTCGAGCCTGCACACGCATTTGCAAAATATCTTAAACCAGACGATGTAAAACAGTATTACGAATGTTCATTAGAAGAAGCCGAAAAATATCTGCATGGTGATGTTTTACAAACTTCCGATGAGAGACTTTCCACTTCTAAGGGTTTTATCCTTGTATGTTACAATGGTCTTTCTCTCGGATGGGGCAAGATTACAAACGGAACGATAAAAAATCACTATCCGAAAGGACTTAGGATAAATTACTGATATATATAATATAGTGACCATCCGCAAAATAATATACATAAATTATCAGACACAAAACACGGCAGATGCAAAGCATCCGGTTTTTGGAATTATCATCACAAAAAATGCAGCAGGTTTTCAATCAACCTACTGCATTTGCTGTTTCATATGCTTTTTTATAACTCAGTACACGGTTTACATATGTCTTACAATATGAAGGAACTCCGCCATACCTCTTAACTGCACCGCTTCCGGCATTGTATGCAGCAAGTGCATACCTGACATTTCCGTTAAATTTCTTCAAATGGGCTGCTATAAGCTTTGCCCCTCCCATTATATTCTGCTCGGCATCGTAAGGATTTTTGACTCCAAGCTCCTTAGCTGTAGATGGCATAAGCTGCATAACGCCTACTGCCCCGGCACTTGATACATCATTTGGATTAAAATCAGACTCGGCTTTCGCAACCGCTTTAAGCAGACTCTCCGACACTCCGTACTTCTTTGCAGCCTTTTTAAATATGGCATCATACTTTGTCTTTTTCATCGAGTCAACGGTTGTAGTATTTGAACTCTTACTTGTCGATGATGTTTTTGTATTGTCATCATCTGCCACATCCGTATATGTATATGTCTCTCCGGTCGTAGCATTTGTGTATAATATCTTATTGCCCGAAGCCGTGTCCGTACTCTGCGTGGCACTGTTTTTTGACGATGACTCCGTATCTGTCTTATCACTATTTTCCTGTACTTTGTCAGACGTATCAGCTTTCTTTTCGCTTGACTTAAGTACAGTGCTAAAACTCTCAATCCCACTGTGACGCTTAACTCCATCATTTTTAAAGGTCGTCAATGGTTTAATCTTTAATCCTTCAACTCCGCTTATCAATTTTCTCCCCCTGTATTTCAAACAGTCTGTCTAAAGTAATATCATCTTTTACACTCTCGATACGCTCCGGCTTTATATCTACACCAAAAACGCTCGCTGTTTTTATTTTAGCATTTTTTGTGCTGCTTTTCAACGAAACTTTTGAAACTCCTATCATATCCGGTTTTCTGTATATATCTTTTTCAAACACAACAGCTTTTTTTAAGGGAATCGTTGTCGCTTTTTTCCCATTTACAGGTCTTTTAAACAAGCAATCTCCCCCTTTCACCAAACAGATATTCACGATACACTCTTCCGCTTCCCTGATAGTGTTAATATATTTATTGCCGGGTACATATAAATGCCCCCGGCAACTTAACATCATTACTTATTTACTGTGTGACAGGCAACTGATACTACAATTTGCTGCATTGCTATCTGCTCCTGCATCAGTCCTTAACGGTAATCTTTTCAATAACAGGCTGATTTTCCTTTTCAACCGTGCCGTTTGAATCTGTGACCGGAGTATCCTTGCATATCTTGTCCACTATATCCATCCCGCTTGTAACTGTTCCAAATCCGGCATACTGACCGTCAAGATATGTACTGTCTGACTGTACGATAAAGAACTGCGAACTTGCACTGTCATTTTCAGACGAGCGTGCCATAGAGATAGTTCCTCTCACATGGGATATATTATTCTCAACACCATTATCACTAAACTCACCTTTAATAGTTTCATCAGAACCGCCTGTTCCATCTCCGCTCGGATCGCCACCCTGAATCATAAATCCATCTATGATACGGTGAAATGTAAGACCGTCATAAAAACCTTTCTTAGCAAGATTTACAAAGTTCGTAACCGATATAGGTGCTGTATCTGCATCAAGTTCAACTTTAATATTTCCATATTTCTTAACTTTTATAACAACATGATGCTTGCCTGAAAGCTGCTTTGTATCATCTGACGAAGAAATATCCGAGCCTGCATCTGTACTTTCTGTGCTCTCAGGAACTGCTGTTTCCTCCTGCTTTGCACTCTCTGAAGATGATGTACCTGAATTTGCATTTGATGATGTGTTACTCTTTTTAGAACCACATCCTGCAAACATACATACCACAAGTGCCATAATTGCTATAATACTAAAATATCTTTTCATGTTTCCTCTTTCCCATACGCACAATCACGGTAACGCAACTCAACCTTGCTGCCATTCACGCTTGCAATGCCTCTATCAGCTATACAATCATCTTTTTTCACTCAACAGGCATATTTTTCGTTGCAAAACTTACTCTGAAATCTCGGCAGCCGAAACGCTGCTTTTAAATGAACAGCTTCCTTTTGATGAAACATTTGCCCTGACAACATTGGCAACTCCAAGAGCAATCACTAGAATTGTAAGACCTACCATAACTCTGCGTAACATTGTTTTTTCCATAAAATATGTACCTCCCATTTCGTTTTTCCCTTTATACGTTTGTCTTTGTAAGCATGGCTGAAAAACTGTCATCAGTTATACTCACAATATCATTATACTATGCATTTAACATTTTTGCAACAATTTTAATATATTGTAAGATTTTTGTAAGAAATAGGTTCCTCTAAGTAAAAAGCCTGTTTTTGTGCTTGATTTACTTTAGAACCTTGAAATATATTAACATATTTTTTCAATATTTCGGCTTACTTGTAAAAATTTACATTGTTTTTGTAACATTTTACACTGATAATCCCTTTCTTATTGTATGCTTCATCTTATAAGACAGAAATTATTGCAAATTGTTGCAAAATACTTAATTTACTATAAAATCCCTCCAAAACAGGCGACTGCACTTTCTGGCACAATTACCTGTTCTGTAAACTTTATTTTTCTATCAATTTATAAATATTTTCTCCATCCTTATTCTGCACTGAAAAATCACAATTATCGCAGGATATCCGTTTAACCTTTTTATACTTTCCTAAATCAAATGAAAATCCCAGATTTTGAGCATCACCAAATAACTGATATACAACTTTATTTTTTTCTGTAAACACCACATATATCGTACTATCATTATTATTATTATCTTGAATTTCATCCGATTTTATTGAAATTATTTTTTCAATTTTCTCTTTACTTACATATGGTAAAATAAAATAAGCATAGTCCCACTTAAAGTCAGTAAGTTCCGTCAGTTTTACTTTGGAAACTTCCTTTTGTTCTGATAATTTTGCTTCAAATTTCTCATTATTTCCCGAACACGCTGAAAACACTAATGTTATAATACATAATGTTATAACCATTAACTTTTTCATATACTTTCTCCTAATCATGCAACCAATAAATATCTGATTTTTTATTTAACTGTTAAAAGAAACACCCCAGCCAAAATTACCACACCGATTATAAGCATAATTATCCCAATATTTCTCCACATATTTGGAATAATAAATATTAAACCTAAAATTATAAACAAAACTGATATTATTCCCAACAATAATATTACTGTTTGTTTTCTCCCAACTTTTCTAAGTCCGATTATGGCAATAACCAAAATCAAAATGGCAAAAAAAGTCACTATGACAGAAAGAAAATTCATATAATCATCACCTCACATAAATTAAAAATATTTAACATCCAAATTGCTTTCTTACTTATTACTATAAAAACTTAAATCTGATGAATATACACTGAAACTTTTAAGGTGCAAATAAATTTATAAAATTGTTTTATTTATCAATTTATTTGCACCCACTTTACAGTTAAAAAAGTTTATTTTGTCAATTATTGTCAAACACTTTATAAGCAATCTTATTTTTCTTCGCCCATTTCACCGCTTTTGAACCTGAGACAGTATAAAGTTTTCCTAAAAACAAATGTTTTTTATTCCATCCCTCAACAACAGTATTTTTTCCTTTCACAATCATCTTATCAATTTTCAACTTATCATTTTCTGAATATTTTGTAACTGTATCTTTCACAACAAGTTTTTTTACATTTTTACCGACATAAACCGTACCGATTTTTAACTTTTTGCACTCTGAAATATCATAATTTTTCTTTTTGTTTTCAAGCTTCAACAATTTAATGCCTGTCTTTCCAAATTCTTCATCCAAACTGACAACATACATGCCTACCGTAACTTTGTCAATCATTCCACATTTTGAAAAAGACTCTTTTCCCGGTAATGTTTTTTCAGGAAGATTTACCTCATGTAATGACCTACATCCTTCAAATGATTTTTCATATAAATACAACTTTGTACTTCTCTTATCAATCTTTACTGTTTTTAAATTCTTACTGTTTTTAAAGGCTGAAATTCCAACAAACCGTATTTGAGACGGAATCGTAATTTCTGTTACTTTTGCAGATGATTTTGGCAGAACTGACAACGCTTCACTGCCTAAATCATCAAAAACATACCTAAGCTTCGAGATTTTTAATTCAAGAGGTACTATATCAGAACGACCAATTCCCACCACTTTATAACCGTCTATCTCTTTAGGTATAACAACCTTTCCTTTCGCATTTTTAATCTTTCTTATTGTTATCATCTTTTTTTCTTCCGATAAAATATGATACTCATAATCTCCGCTTGTCTTTATCTTTGAACTGTCACTCCAAAAATCTGCACTTTCCCATATAGGTGCCATAGTTGCCGTCGGTGTAAAATCTGCTTTTAATTTTTCATCTGACATCTGTCCCGCACACACCAGTAAACCGATAGCCGATGTCATTATAAATGTAAATATTCTTTTTTTCATATCATTCATCCCCCCTGCTTTATACTGTAATATTTTAATAAAATCATCTTATTATGTCATTTCAAAATTTTTGGTTTTCAACGGATTCCATGGATTGCCTTTGCTTCTGACCCTTGTATCATTTTATCTGCTTAACAATCTTTTTTTCAGCCATAACTTTATAAGCAATCTTATTTTTCTTCGCCCATTTCACCGCTTTTGAACCTGAAACAGTATAAATCTTTCCTAAAAACAGATGTTTTTTATTCCATCCCTCAATAGCCGTATTCTTACCTTCGACAAGCAATTTATCAATCTCAAATATTTCCCAATTACGATATTTTTTATCCGACTCTTTCAATATTAGCTTTTTAACATTTTTGCCCAAATAAATCGTGCCAATCTTTCCATTTGTATATCGTGAAATATCATAGATTTTCTTTTTGTTTTCAAACCTTAACACTTTGATATTTGTCCCACTAAATACACAATCACTGTCATCCGCATTCGTTGACATAGATATTCCCATTGTCACTTCATCAATCGTGCCACAACACGAAAACACATCACCATCAGTACATACCTTTTCCGGCAAATTCACGCTTTCTAACTTGTTGCAATCCAAAAATGCCCCACCATATAAATATAAATTCACATCTCTTTTATTGATTTTTACCTTTTTCAGACTATTGCAATTTTCAAAGGCACAAATCCCAACAAACTGAATATATTTCGGTATAATGATTTCCGTCACTCCACCGGATGACTCAGGCAGAACCGACATTTCTTCAAGTCCAAAATCCGAATACTCATATTCAGACTCGGCTATTCCCAACCGGCTCGGCAGTCTGTCCGACCGACCAATTCCAACTACCTTATAACCGTCTATTTCTTCAGGAATTTCCAGCTTACCATTTGCATTTTCAATTTTTCTAATCGTTATCAGCTTTTTCTCTTCCGACAAAATGTGATACTTGTAATCACCATTTGTCTTTATCCTTGTGCTGTCACACCAAAAATCCTCCCGCTCTCCACCAGATGGTGTTTGTGTCGGTAACGGTGCAGCATTCTGAATTACATATGCTTTTTGCATCTGTGCCTTTACTGTTCTGCACAACATTTGTCCGCCGCCGCAAACCGTAACCAGCATGGCTGTTGCCATTATCAACGCTAATACTCTTTTTTTCATACGCAAATTCCTCCCTAATTTCATTATATACTCTCGGTATCTTCTCAAAACGAGTCATTTCGGCTGCATTTCCGATATACTGTTTCCATTTTCACTGCGAAAATGTCATTGTATATCAAAAATTCATCTCGAAATTCTTCGTTCAGAAGATTTCGAGAGTACATGTATTTTTATATTGTCTCACTTCCTTTTACTGTTGCCTACAATATATATAACAGTAAAAATTGAGATTTGTTGCGGAAATTTTTTCTAAAAATAATTACAGACAACTGCACTTTATAGCACAATCACCTGTTTTACAAACTTTATTTTTCTATCAATATAAACATTTTCTTCATTTCTATTCTACATCGAAAATTACAATCAATAATATATACTTTGTTCATAACTATAACCACTTAATGTTTTACCATCTCTTAAATCTGTATACCGACATATAATAGGTCCCTTTTTAGGATCATAAACTTTAACCTTGCCATTTGAATCATATCCGTATAGTAATATAGCATGTCCTCCATAAAGTGGATTCTGCATTGCCATAATTACCCCACCTCCTTTATTTATTTTTTCTTTAAGTGTCTTAAATGACAATCTTGCAAACTTATATGATGATTTGCATGATACATTAAAAATTTTTACTGCCTTTGATGTTTCCCGCAAACTACCCGTCTCATTTTTTATACTTCCCTTAATAATTTGTACCACATTACTTTGTGATTTAACCACATTAACTTTACTGACTTTTGTCACTGCCATATTTCTCGCACTAGCCACCCAACACCAATTCGTTCTTTCTTGCTTTTGAAATCCTGTTGTAATCGTCGTATAAATCCATGAAGCCTTTGCATTTATTGGATTTGTTATATTCAAAGAAATAAATGCACAAATTAATATTATACTCAATTTTCTTAATCTAATTTTCATATTTCCTCCTTATTATAAATTTAATTACGAAAAGCACTCCCACAGCTAAAACAATCGAAATAATCATAATCGTAATATGCCCTGAAAAGAAATCTCTTGATTTATCTTTTTCCTCAACTTTTTTCTTTTTAGGCAACAGACTTCCTCCCAAGTTCTGTTGCGTTTTATTTTCTTTTACTATCTGTTTTAACTCCTGTTCACTATACTCCTCATACTCATTTTCCATATTCGATATAAACTCTGAGACTGTATAAAGTTTTCCTTCTTCCTCACCAATATCATTTAATGTTATTGCACTTTCCGACTGGTATGGTATAACTTTTTCTTTTCCATCTTCCTGCCTTATATATATAAGATTTATATCATAAAACGGTATCGAGATATTCCTTACCTCAGTTATATACACACCTGATAATTCTTTTTTAATCTTATCTTTTATTTCATCTGCCGTATCAGCAACATAATTGTCATCATTACCAAAATACTGTCCATAGACATGATAACCGTCTTTTTCTTTTTGCAATAAAATCGTCGCATCTTCACCTGTCATCGTTTTTGCCGGTATGTACCATCTGTCGCTCCACTTAATAAGACCTGACAAACTGTTATTATTTTTATGATAGTCTGCAATCATTGTCATGTCAGATGACAATGTCCACATTGGAACTGCATTGTTTATATCATATGACTTAATTGTTGTAGCTTTTTCTTCTTCACTTACATCTTTATCATTAAATGTAATCTCTTTTTTTAACACAGCAGTTGCCCCGTCTGCCATTTGCTTTTGCAAACCAGTCCACTCTTTTTCCCATTCGTACGCATTTATATCTGCCGCTTTCGCCTCACACTCCATAATTTTTAATGCACAGTCTCCAAAATAATCTGTCACAAAAATTGTTATCCCCATACCAAATATAAATGCCATAATAACTACTGTACAATAATTTTTAAATCCTTTTATAATCATTTCATTCTCCTACCATCGTATTAATTTTTGCTAAGTGTTATTTTTATAATGTTATTATCAAAATGTACTTTGCCATACAACAAGTCATCTTTTTAACTTTTTATTTATCTGGTGAAACTTTTGCGATGCAGATAAACTTCAAAGCGTCACCGACCGCATCCTGCTGCAACCGGTGACACTTTATCACACTAACCTACACGCACAATTTTAACTCCTGCTCCCTCTCTCTTTGTCATCTTTGTTACTTTGCATTTCTTTGATACTTTAACTTTTTTTAGACTTGCTGAATCTCTCGGACTTATCACTATGCTTTTAACACTTCTTGGAACCGTAAGTTCTGTCAGGTATCTTGTATAGACAAAAGCATTGTCATTAACGGTTTTTGTACCTTTTAAAATTTTATAACTTCCTTTTTTGGCAGGCGGATAATACTCTAACTGCCCCGTTTTTTTTGCATACAGTACACCGTCTACTGCCTTGAAATATTTATTTCCTTTTGCAACTTTTACACAGCTAAGGTTCATATCGGCTTTGGTTATCTCTGCCGTTCCAGCCCAATCAAGATAATCCTCAACATATCTGAATGTCATAGCCGGAAACTCTTTCAATGTAGCAGGAAGTGTATATGTTGTTTTATATGTTGGAAAAACCATTATATTAGTAACATCCTTATCATACACAACATTATCCTTGACTGTAAAATATTTGTTTCCTTTCTCAACTTCTATTTTTTCAAATTTGTTAAGTGTTATTCCACCATAGAATTCTTCTGTTTCTTTAGGTATAATTATATTCTTACTGCCATATGGCAATAATATCGCTCTCTTTCTGCCCTTTGTGAACAATTCATTATTGTACGATTCATACTTTGCATTACCAGCGTCAACTTCTATCTTTTTTAAATTTGAAAGATTATTGTCAGAAACATAACAGCCATAGTCCCATCTAAATCTAACAATTTTCTTTACTCTTGAAGATAATCTCAGTATTTCAAGTCCACTACAATTTTGTATTGAATCACACTCAAACTCAGTGACTCCTCCGCCTATTGAAATTTCTTTTACAGCGTCTCTGCCTTTAAAAGCACTATCGCTTACTTCCACCACATTATCCGGTGTAACATATTTAAAATCCGAAGTATTTGCCGAAAACAACAATTTCATACTGCCTTTTGCACTGTCAGTTATCTCATACAGACTGCCATCAATACTCTTATATTTCTTATTAGTATCTTCTACATAAAACTCTTTACAACCTCCATCTACAAACGCATCTCCATTTATATCTTTTAGTTTATCAGATAAACAGATCTTGTTTAAACTCACGCAGCCGCCAAATGAATAATCTAGTTTTTCCAGACCTTTGCCTATATCCATATTTTGCAGGTTTTTACATAATTCAAATGTCATCCAGCCCGTTTCAGATACTCTGTAACCGCCTGTTATCTCTTTTAAATTGCTGCACTGTGCAAAAGCATCCATCATTAGTTTAAGTTTTTTGCCGGCATCAGCCTTGCCACCTGACAACTCAATATGCTCAATCTTTGTTCCCTTAAATGCACCTTCATCAATTTTTGTAACATTTTCATCTATGGTAATGTTTTTCAGACTTTCATTTCCCATAAATGCCCAACATCCAATATAATTTACCGTTGATGGCAGCTTATATGTGCTTCCGCTCTTTTTGGCAGGATATACTACCAGTTTAGTGCCCTTTTTATTATACAGAACACCGTTTACTGATTTATAATATTTATTTTCTTTTGAAACTACTATCTTTTCAAGTTCTGTACATCCCTTTCCAATAGTTCGAAAATTAAGAGCACTGTCATCAAAATGTTTCACATTTTTACCTAAAATAATTTTCTTAATGTTTTTATTCCCTATAAATGCTACGCAATCAACATATTTGACCGATGACGGTATCTTATATGTACTCCCACTCTTTTTGGCAGGATAATGAACCAGTTCTGTTCCTTTTTTATTATACAAAACACCTTTTACTGATTTATAATATTTATTTTCTTTTGAAACTACTACCTTTTTTAATGACTTGTAATAATACCCATCATACTCAAAATTTAATCCATCCGCTATCTTTACCGTTTTCGGAATATACAATACCTCGCCGTTTTCACTCACAGTTCCGTAAGCAGTTTTCTTTCCTGCCGCATGGCATACATCTGAATTGGCATATTGAAATGCCAATGCCATAAACACTATTGCAATTAATAATATACCTTTTCTCTTCATGTCTAACTCCTCCCTCCAAATAGATGTATATTTTTAATTTTGTATGCTTCATCTTATAAGACAGAAATTATTACAAATTGTTGCAAAATACTTACTAATAAACGAAAGATTTAGTTTTTTGGTTTTTGTTTAGGCTCAATTGAACTATTTCTGTTTACAAAATAAGATTTATATTGATTATATTTTTCAATTTCAGTAGCTTTTGCACAGTCTGCAAATTTAGCCATTCTGAATGTCCCATCTGTGTATATATTACTTTTATGAAACTGTTGTATTCCAAAATTATGATCTGTTTTCCATTGTTTTATTGCCCCATCAGCTACCGCCTTTGCAACTTTATATCTTAATGCAAAATCTGACTTTGTTTTATTGCTATAGTTATTTCCGGTCAATGTCTTTTGATCTGTAGTTTTTCCATCATATTCATATCCATCTACCTTTGATCTATGCGCAAACGCATCCATCGCTGTATGAATCGCCATTCCAAAAATAAATTGTCCCTGTCTGTGATTTCTATCCGTTACTGATAATGATTTATAATCTTTACAGCATAGTGCTTCATTCCATTTATCTTTTTTAGTAATAAAATAAAAATACTCATCAATCCTGCTCTTCCTATCATAACCTTCATTATATTCCATTTTTGAAAGAGCTGAAATATTTTTTGCCGGATATTTTGTATATTTTTTTGCACTGCTCATGCCATTTAAATATGTTTCTCTCGCCAATCTTATCAAATATAAATAATCTGCCATATAATTATCATTTCCATTAAGATTTCTCCAATGTCCATTTACTTTATCAAATCTTCTTGTATCAGGAAACAGCAGACCCTGTTTTATAACATTTTTTGCTGTATCTGAAAAATCTGCAGAACTTGAATCAATAACACCTGTATGTATATTTTTAGCCCATCTGGCTTTTACCTGCTCATCAGTATATGTTACAATCGGACTATTATTACTATATTCTCCTTTGTCCCTTATAAAACCGTTATAATTTTCACTAAAACTATCATAAATTTTCAATGCGTATTCCAAGTCTACCAATCCACCATTTTCCAATGTCCCCAGATTGTTATTAGAAGATTCTATAATAATATCCTTGATAAAATCTGCACTTTTTGTTTTATCTTTCTCCCATAAAACAGATGCAACTGCTGTAACCTCTGCTGCTGATGCACTGGTGCCATCTATCATTTGAACCTTATCTAAAAAATCTAATACTGCGATGTCCTCTCCCGGAGCATATACATCTAATTCATCACCAACTGAGCTTATCGAGCTTACAATCGCACTACTATTTGTTGCTCCAACCGCCAAAACATCATCATATGCTGCCGGATATTCTATAGCTCTATCCGAATCACCTCTGTTGCCGGCTGATGCAATCATTAAAATACCGGCATCTTTAGCTGCTTTTATTGCTTTTTCCAAAGCCTCGGATTTATTTACAGTACCAAAGCTCATATTTATTATATCAACCTTTTCTTCTATACACTTATATATTCCCTGTATTATTCTGCTTACCGGAGCTTCATTATTTTCATCCAATACTTTAATCGAATATAATTCTACATTTGGTGCAATACCTTTTATACCCTTTATATCATTTCCTGCTATAATACTTGCCATTCCTGTTCCGTGCCCTGATACATCATCAAATAAAGCCTCTACATTCTCCTGTTCCGGTATTAAATTTATTCTTTTATATACATCTATGTACTCAGTAGCTGATACTCCGGAATCCATAAGTGCTACTTTAACTTTTTCAGGCTTTTCTGTATTTTCTATAGCTGCAGCATTTGCATTTGTCGCATTTATAGCTTCAAGATTCCACTGATTAGACTCAGATTCTGATGATGAATCCGCAAATATATTACTCTCATTTTCTGATAACCCATCTACCATGTAATCATTTTCGATATTATTGACATAAGTCTTTTCACTTAATTCATTTAACTCTAAATCAGTAAGACTAACTGTAACAATATTTTCATCTTCCCCATCTGATTCCTCTGAATAAGTTTTAACTATATCATCTGAATAATTATTTATTATTTTATTCAACCCTGCTTTATTTTTAACATCTACTATATAAACCGATTCTTTTTCAGATAAATTGTCTTTTGTTGCTGCCGATACTGAATAAATGTTAATATTTGCACTTATCGCTGTTGCTAACATTAACCCTTTTATAATTATCCTTTTTAACATTATCTTCCTCCATTTTCTATTTCTGTAACTTTAAGAACATTTTCACTCCCGTATATGCCAAAGAACGAGAGTCCTTTCGCAACTTCATCTCAACTATACCTTGCCGTAGTTCCAGTTTCACCTTAACCCTTTAACCGAAAAACTTTTTAAGCCAATAAAACCAATCTTCGCCCGAATATGCCTCCATAACGCTTCCCCCTCCCTAAAGTTAATTTCAAACATTGCAATCTTTGATTAACTTTATTTTAACAGACATATCTGCAATATTCCATCACAATGCGACGAACGGTCGATTTTTGCGATAAACGGTAATTGACATATATAAAACTGTATTTTATAATTACCTTAATGTGTTTTTACGGAAAGATATGGGGTAGGTTATGAATATTACAGCAGATAATTTAGAAAGTACATTAAATTATATATTAGAACTTATAATCATTTTGTATATACCAAAAAATATACTTTTAATACCGCTTGCCGGAGCTAAAAAAAGATATATTGCTCTTGCACTTTCATCAGCATGGCTTTTATATACACTTCTGGCAGCTTTTCCATTACCTAATACATTTATTATCCTGCCGGTTTCATTACTTGTTTTTGCTGAGCGTCCGGCTTTGATTTCTTTTACCGTCATATCCGAAACACTCGCAATCAATATAATAGCTTTAATCAGCTTTTACTCTTATTGTATGATCAGCCATACCAAATACAACAGTTCATCACACGAATATAATGACTTGATAACCGGTATAATCATTTTTTGCATTATCACCCAATTGCGAAAGAAATTTTCGTTTACAATCAACTTTTTAAAAGAAATACAGACAAAGCATTTTGTTTTAATCTTCTGCGTTATCCTTGTCGATTTTTTCCTGTCACTCGTTTCCGGTTTATTATTTTTCCAAAATATAAACCAACTCGGCCGCAGGCTTCTGGTGCTGGCAATCTACACAATGATAGTCCTCAGCATCGTGATACTTATACTGTATTTTAGAATTGTCCATATCCATTCCGAGCTTGAACAGCTCAGCAATGTAAAATCAAAAATGCTCTCTCTAGAGGAAAAGCACTATAAAGATATGCTTCAAAAAAATACAGACCTCCGTGCTTTCAGACATGATTACAATTATCACATAACAGCAATGCAGGCACTCGCACAAAATGATGATTTTGACGCATTGAAAGCTTATGTAAACCAGCTTACTACAATAAAAGCAAAAATATATTTTATATCAACAAACAACACCATAGCCGATGCGATAATCAACTATTTTTATGAAATTTTACCTGACAACACCTCTTTTAAAGTTGACGGAAAATTTTCCTATGATACATTTATAAGCAATGATGACCTATGTATCATACTCTCAAATCTGCTGAAAAACGCTTATGAAGCTCTCTGCCGCATTAACACTGACACTTTCAGTCTGCATACCGATACCGACAACAATACTGTTGAAACAGAAAAGAAATTATATATTTCTATCTCAAACGACGAAAACAATATAACATTATATATTATAAACACTTGCAAACCATACGAAAAACAGAGTGGTTCGATTTTTTCAACTTCAAAATCCGATACCCTAAATCATGGATTTGGGCTGAAAAATGTTGCGGATACCGTCGAAAAGTATGACGGAAAACTTGAACTCAAAACAGAAAACAATACATTTTCCGCTTATGTTTTTCTACATAATGTAACATAAACTCCGGTTGTATGGCTATAGTCTAATCACTATCAAACAAGCAGCGAAGTGTACCACTAATATCTGCTTGAACAAAACAGGAGGTTTCGCAATGAAAATAGGAATTTGTGATGATGACCCTAAAACAAGGGAACAACTAAACAATTTATGCCATAACCTCGGATATATTGATACTTATCAATTTGACTCCGGCGAAGAACTTCTTTCTTCTGATATATGCCCATCGCTCACATTAGTCTTTTTAGATATAGAAATGAACGGTATGACAGGCATAGAAGTCAAAAATATACTTGAACAAAAATGTCATTTTACCCTTATAATTTTTAACACTTCCCATGAGGAGCAGATAAAAGACGCTTTTGGTCGAAATGTAATTTCATTTATCTCCAAACCGTTTTCAGAAATATCAATCAAAACAAACATTGAACGCGCCGCCGCTTTAAGCTGCAATTTTCTTCCTATAAAAATAAATGATGAGGTATCTGTTCCATGTCAGGATATACTGTATGTAACTTCCGAACATAAATACAGCATCTTTTATACGAATAACGGAAATTCTTTCTCAAGCCGCAAAGCATTAAAAGACTGGGCAAAAGAACTTGAGGAATTTGATTTCTGCCCTATTTCACGGGGAATCATCATAAATTTAAAACATTATAAAAAAATTCAGGATAAAAAAGTAGTTTTATATAATGGCATGAGTTTTCCGATAAGCCGCCGCTACTCAAATTTACTAAAACTCAAATTTGATGAATATACATTGAAACTTTTGAGGTGCAGATAAATTTAAACACAATATTTTAGATATGTGTATTTAGATACAACCTATGTGCAAATAACTATTTTTTGTATTTAACTTTACTAAATATAGTTACTACACATTTTTTTAATTTTTGCTATAACTACTTTTCCAATTTCCCCGAAATCTCACTTTGCAATATACACTTTGCAATCTCATTATCATTAAATGAATTTGCAGAATAAATCTCCCCCAAATTTCTTCCCCTATGATTATTTTCCAAATCCATTTTTGTATCAATATCATTTATTTTAGAATATGACCCCTCTTTATATCCTTCATGTGCATAGCTCTCTTTATAAGCAAAGTCTTTAAGTTAGTAAACACCACAAAAACATCCTTACTCTTATACTAACCATTTCCGGCACACAAAATCCACCCATGCTCAACATCAAAACTCCTTTGTCATTTTTCGCATAAGCATTATCTTTATCTATTACATACTCACACATTTATAAACATATATACAAAAAACTTTCCTGAAAAAACGAATAATTTTAACTGCTTAATAGACCTTTAATTTACTTCTTTCCTTAACTTCAAGAACATTATCACTCCCAGATAACCTAAAGAACGAGAGTCCTTTTGTAACTTTATCTCAACTATAATTTACCGTAGTTTCACCTTAAACCTTTAACTAAAAAAACTTTTTAAGCCAAAAAAGTCAATCTTCGCCCGAATATAACTCCAAAACTATCCCTTCCTCTTAAATTAAATTTCAAACATTGCAATTTTTGATTAACTTTATCTTAACAAACATATCTGCAATATTCCATTACAATGCGACGAACGGTCAATTTTTGCGATAAGCGGTAACCTAAAAAAGTACAAAACCAAAAACTCATATTCTCCCCCCTACACCTGCTCCGTCTCAATTTCTTTTATCAGCTCAAGCACCTTTTCCTCTGTTTCTTCTACTTCATCTGCTATCTGTGGAATTGCTTTTCCTTTTGCAAGTTTCTTTCTTATCAAATCTTTTAATTTGTTGTTTTCTCCTTCACATCTTCCACGATTTTCTCCAATTTCAATTCCACGGGCTTCTCCGGCTTCTTCGCCTTTCCTATACTGTTCTTCTCTTTCAAGTCTCATGTGTTCTTCTTCGTCATACTCAAATATCGTCATCGAAATCACCTCTGCCTTGTTTTTTACGAAAAACTCTTTTAGAATACCTTCTTCGATACACTCATCTACTGATTTTTTGACTGCTTCTTCATATGTCATACCGGTTTTATGATATTTTCTGGTTTTTTCGACATATTTTATGTAACCGTCCAGCTCCGGACAGCGTCTTTTCAGCTCTTCATTGTAGCTTGGATTTACATTATACTGTGTTACCATAAGCTCAAGCTCCGGATTTTCAGTTTTGTTTTTATATGCATCTGATAGTCTTAATATCTGTTTTTCGGGCTGTTCTTTACTTCCATAGTATAATGTTACAAAATATGGTGTCGGTATTTTCTGTATATATTCCGAATATAGATTTAATTCATGCTCCGCTATATATTTTTCGTATTCATTTGATACATATATAAGTGTTCTAAGCGGCATATTCGGATTGAAAGTTGTCTGAAACTCCGTAAGCAGCATATTAAAATGCAATATTATTGCATTGTCATTTTTTCTGCCAATGTAAATTGCACTGTTTAATGTTACTACCTCAAGCTCATCAGGGTCGGTGTAATCTGTTCTCATTATGCTGTTATACAACGACAATGACTCTTTCTTACCCGAAAAAAGCTTGTATGCGACACCATCTTTGTGGTTTCTGTAAATCCCTGTCTCTTTCGAGCCATTTCTATAATTATTATTGTTGTCCTGTTCCGTATTTTTGTTTGTTAAACTATGTCTTTTCCCCATATACTTTCCTCCATTATAGTAATTTTCCTGTGATTTTTCAATTTATTTTGCTGATTGTTTTTTGAAAAAATTTTAAGATTTTAAATATTTATTGCGTAAAAATAACTTATTTTAGGAGATATTTTTCGATTTGACTTTCTTTTGTTCAAAAAATCAATTTTATCTAATTCATTTTTCGCAATTTTAAGATGTATCAATTTTAGAATTAATAGTAACAGTTCAGCCAAAAAAAGATAAGTCAATAATACACGAGCTTGCTCGATGTAT
>ENA-OUQW01000579-OUQW01000579.1-human-gut-metagenome-genome-assembly--contig:-NODE-579-length-46530-cov-5.572028_pt1 | contig 46530 bp, 39 predicted proteins | sample MGYA00248464_ERZ548849 | MGnify/ENA primary metagenome ERZ548849 (study PRJEB26491, sample SAMN04978193) | human gut metagenome | host: Homo sapiens | study: EMG produced TPA metagenomics assembly of... | reverse complement strand
TAGCCTTTCATTTCTGAAATGAAATAAACAAAAGCTGCATAGCAGCGACTGACAGTTTACTGGCAGGTTTATGAATGAAGAAATGAAAGGCTGAACTGTTACAACAGTTACTTACTATTTTTTTATAAGAAGTGATTTTCCGGTCATTTCTTTTGGCTGTTCAAGTCCCATAATCTCGATAAGTGTAGGTGCTATGTCTGCAAGGCATCCGCCCTCTCTCAGTGTGTAAGCATCGTCATAATTTACAAGAACAAACGGAACAGGATTTGTTGTATGAGCAGTAAATGGTGCTCCTGTCTCATAATCTACCATCTGCTCTGCATTTCCGTGGTCTGCACAGATAAATAATACTCCGTCAGCTTTTTTAACTGCCTCTACTGCTGTTCCGACACACTCGTCAACTTTCTCAACTGCTGCTACCGCTGCCGGGATAACTCCTGTATGTCCGACCATGTCAGGATTTGCAAAGTTGATAACAATAACATCATATTTATCTGATGCGATAGCTTCATTAAGTCTCTCACTTACCTCAGGTGCACTCATCTCAGGCTTAAGATCATATGTAGCAACTGAAGGTGATTTTACAAGTGAACGCTCCTCACCTTTGTTTGGTTCTTCAACACCGCCGTTAAAGAAAAATGTTACATGAGCATATTTCTCTGTCTCAGCAAGACGAAGCTGTGTCATATCATGTGCTGCAAGGAACTCACCAAATGTGTTTTCAATACTCTCTTTCTCAAATGCAACAAGTTTGTTTCCAATAGTCTCATCATAATTTGTAAAGCATACAAATGTAAGAGGCATAAATCCGTTTGCTCTCTCAAACTTGTCAAAACTTTCATCACAGAAAGTGCGTGTAATCTGACGGGCACGGTCAGGTCTGAAGTTAAAGAAGATAACTGAATCGTTAGCCTTTATAGTTGCAACAGGCTTTCCGTTCTCCTCAATAACTGTTGGAACAACGAACTCATCATTTACATCCTGTGCATATGAGTCTGCTACTGCCTTTACAGCATCATCAGCCTTAACACCCTCACCCTTTACAAGTGCATTATATGCCTTTTCTACTCTGTCCCAGTTGTTATCTCTGTCCATTGCATAATAGCGTCCATGTACAGATGCAATCTTACCGACACCTATTTTGTCCATCTCTTTCTGAAGTTCCTCTACAAAGCCCTTTCCGGATGTAGGTGCTGTATCACGACCATCAAGGAAAGCATGAACATATACATTTTCAAGACCGTTTCTCTTTGCAAGTTCCAAAAGTCCATAAAGATGTGTATTGTGGCTGTGCACACCACCATCTGAGAGAAGACCAAAAAGGTGAAGATCTGAATTGTTTTTCTTTGCATTCTCAACTGCTGCAAGTAATGCTTTATTTTCAAAGAATGTTCCCTCTTCAATAGCTTTTGTAATTCGTGTAAGTTCCTGATAAATGATGCGTCCGGCACCGATGTTCATATGACCAACTTCTGAGTTACCCATCTGTCCATCCGGAAGTCCTACGCTGAGTCCGCTTGCATTTCCTTTCTGGAACGGACACTCTTTCATAAGTTTGTCCATAACAGGTGTCTTTGCCTGTGCGATAGCATTTCCCTCTGTCTTATCATTTAATCCATAACCATCAAGTACCATCAATACAACCGGTTTCTTACTCATAATCGTTATCCTTTCTTTATAAAAAATATTTTGATATAGGTTCAAAAAATTTCCCTACATCACATTTAAAGTAGTTACATTTTTATCCGACAACAAATTATACATTATTTAATACAGGAAGTCAAAGGAAACATTTTTGCACCCTTTTGCGAAAGTTTCTCCTCTCATTTGTCACATCTGTATTATCGTACAGAATGATAACATGATAAAACATCATTATTTTCCATAATAAATGGTTTAGCTGTATCCTGTCCCCATTCCGTATCATACATTCTCATAAGATATTCATTAAGCTGCTGTTTTGATTCAAACTTAATAACCTGATATGGTGACTGGAACGAAAGTTTTTCTATAAAAATATATTTTTTATTTTTTAACGGCACAAGTACCCCTGCATGACCTATAAAAAGTTCATTCTCTTTTTTACTGAAGCTGGAATGAAAAACAACTGTTATAAGAGATGCCTTAGTCTTATCATTGGCAAGTTTAATATCATTCTTTTTTCGATATTTTTTGAAAACATTAATATGTTTATCTGTATTAGTCGAATAAACAGTATTAATACTTGAATATAATGCTTCAAACTTCTTTGTATCTTTTTTGTTATATTTCTGATAAGGTGAATTTTTCAACGCATCACTATCCATGAACAATTCAGTTGTATCCGTCTTTACATTTTTTCCTATTTTCACATAATCTTTTAAAAGATCAAATGCAGTTATACGACAATTATATCCGATAAACATATTATACTTCTTTGACCAGTACTCCGCTATTTTAGTGTCATTATACACTGGTACATTAAGACCAAGTTTTTTATATCCTTTTTTCACAAGACTGGTATTTTTAATAGTCTTATTATATTCATTCACATCTTTCAGCCACGCCTCTACATTTTTCTTTGAAACACCGGCATCAATGAGATATTTTTTCACTTCATTTTGTGTATTTAAATCAGTAAGATTTGAATATTTTCCCAGAGTATCAGTAACCGTTACTTTTAGATGTGAATTATATTTTTTTCCATCTTTTGTTATTCCAGTTACTGTAATATTGCCTGTACCATTAGAAGTTCCTGCCGTAATAGTTCCTTTTTTATCTATTTTAATTTTTTTGAAATTTTCAGTTCTGAACGTTATTTTTTTATACTGTTTTTTATTTTTTATGTCAAGTCTGAGTTTTGATTTTTGACCAAGTGTATATTTACCACCTGTAATATTCTCGCTGCCGGCATATATTAACGGAGACTTCGTAGAAGCATTAGTATCGTTTTCTCCAAACAATAAACCAATCGACAAAATAATACACATAACAGCTATAATTCTTTTTTTCATAATTATAATCCGCCTTTCTTAAAATAATAATTATTATCAACAAGTACAATGCAGAAGTTATTCTATAGCATAAAGAAGAAAAATACAATTAAGATTTTATTACATTTAAACAAATTTAATCCATTTTTCAAATTGATATAGTAATATTTAAAATATTGTTATATAATAATGCCGTATCAAAAGACATAAACATACTCCCTGAATCTTTCAAACAAATAAATTCGAGAGTACATATAAATATTAAGGAGGTTTTTCATGTACGAATTTACTAAGGATTGTATGATTGGCATTAAAGAAATAGATGACGAACACAAGAAATTATTCGATATGATAAATGATGCCATTGCTCTTGCTGACAAAACTGAAGATGTTACATATATTGCCAAAAATCTTATTAAAGGACTTAAAGATTATGCGGCTGTTCATTTTGCCCATGAAGAAGCATATATGAAAAAAATCAATGACCCTGAGCTTGACTCACAGATTAAAGAACACAAGGTTTTTACAGAAAAGGTAAATAGTTTTAAACTTGATACTTCTTCTAATGAAACTACTAAAAAATCATTAAATGACATTCTCGTTTATATCGTTCAGTGGTTATATAAACATATCTTAGGCAGCGACATTATGATTGGCAAACTTGTTGAGCACTCAGATGAAAACGAAAATGACAACCCGTTTGCCTTTACAGACAAGTATAAAACTGACATTCCACTTGTTGATGACGAACACCGCCATCTTTTTGAGATAATCGAGCAGACCAATGACCTTATTCATGAAAAACTTCTCCATGATAAATATGATGAGATTATGCGTCTTCTCGATGAACTTAAAACTTACACTGAAACTCATTTCAGTGATGAAGAAGCCCTTATGGAAAAAATATCTTATCCGGGTATTGATGCCCAAAAGAAGGCTCACGCAGCTTTTGTTGACAAGCTTGTTCATATTGATATAAACGAACTTGATGAGATTGACGAACACCAGCAGACATATTTGTTTGAACTCATAAATTATCTTTTAAACTGGCTTTCAAACCACATTTTAGCTTCAGATATGAAACTAGGTGAATACATCAAAGAAAACAACATCAGTATAGATTAAAAAGACGGCTGCCGCATCTTCACTGCGACAGCCGTTTATCTTTCTGCATTTCTTAAAATTCAAAGCAACAGTTCAGTCTTTCTTTTTTACGCTCCATCAGCTTATCATTTTATCTTTCTGTGAATATACATTCTGAATATCATGTGTTTCACTTTCATCCTGTATTTTTTTATCTGTCGGCCGGACAAGTTCTTTCATAAGTTCATGAACAGTTGTCATTTCATTTATGCGCCCCACATTTGCACCGCAGAATATAAGTCCGTTATTTATGTCTCCATTTACGGCATCGACAAGTGCTTTTGTTATACAATATGGCACTTCGTTAGGATTACACTTTTTCATGCAGTTGTAACATTTGTCCACCGGCTGTTTTTCTTTTTCAACACGCTTTATAAAATCATTTCTTATCGCACGCCCCGGCATACCGACAGGACTTTTGATTATTTTTACATCATCCTCCTTTGCATCAAGATATGCCTGCTTATATTCGTCCGATGCATCGCACTCTTTTGTCGCAACAAAACGGCTCGCTATCTGTACTCCGTCTGCCCCAAGTTCAAGTGCATGGATAATGTCGTCATGGTCAAATATCCCACCGGCAACGATAACAGGTATATGTGTATTATATTTTTCACCATACTCTTTGGTACATTCGATAATATCTTTTATCTCCTCGTCATAATCAATATTTTCAATATCTGCGAGTTCTTCATCTGAAAATCCTAGATGTCCCCCTGCCTTTGGCCCCTCTATCACAACAAAATCGGCTGTCCTGTCATATCTTCTCGCCCACATCTTAAGTATTATATCCGCCGCACGCCTTGATGAAACTATAGGTGCTATTTTGGTTTTTGCTTTTCCTATATACTCAGGAAGTTTAACCGGAAGTCCTGCTCCGCTTATTATAACATCTGCTCCGGCCGCAACTGCCTCCATAACATGCTCTTTATAATGTTTTAATGCCACCATGATATTTACACCTACAAGACCATTGCCGCACGCTATCTCTTTTGCTCTTTTTATATGTTTTCTTATGGCTAAAAGATTACAGCCTGCCTGGTCTTTCTCAAAACCATCCTCATCATATCCTATCTGTGCCGTCGATATAATACCTATTCCACCTTCTGCTGCAACTGCACCTGCAAGTTTTGAACGGCTTATGCCGACTCCCATTCCACCTTGTATGATAGGTATTTTTGCCACCATGTCTCCAATACGGAGAGCTTTCAACTTTTCTCCACACTCATATATATCCATATTAATCCTCATTTCTGCACGCGTTTTTTTCGCATATCAATTTTGTTTGATTATCAAACTAATCTAAGTATATACCTATAATGTTTTCTTGTCAATGTTTTCTTGTATCTTTTTCTATTTTATGTAGTTTTTAAAACCATATACATTTATTCGCACAAAAAAAGTATTACATTTTGTCCTGGTGTCACACTACTTTACGGACATTTTCCTATGCATTAAAAAATAACCCATATTAAACAAATGTAATATAAAACCTAACATTGTTTAATATGGGTCATTGTTTTCTCATTAAAATCTATTTGTCTATTCCTATCTCAAATCCGATAAAATCATCTCTTGTCACATATGACTGATGAAGTTCACTTACAAAATCATGATCTCTTATCTCATTATAAAATGTTACTTCACATATCTTCCCGATAAATGACGGCTGAAAAACATCACCACCGAGCACGATACGCTTTGCATAACGGTTTCCCGGAACATTTTTCATGCTTCCGACAAGCTGTCCGTTTATGTATGCATAAGCAGTTTCAGTCTTTGCATTATAACTCACAACATAATGGGACCATTCATTCACCTGAAGTTTACATCCACTGATATCATACCAGCCATCTACTTCCTTTGAATCTCTTATTCTGAAAGATGAATGACCTTCCCACGCAATTGGAATCATGCCAAAAAAACCAGTCTCATACTTTACATATAAAGCACATCTCCAAGAATGTTCTTCTGTAGGGTATATCCACATCGAAACCATAAAACTATCACTTGACAAAATCTCATGCGGCAGTTCTATAACCTGTTCTTCCTTTGGACCTCCCGGAAATACAAGTGCCTTGCTTTCTTTAAATATACCGGTATCAAATTTCAGCTCACTAAAGCATTTTGTATCTGCCTCAAGCTTTCCATCATCCGATTTTACATTACCATTAAGCCTAAATACATAACTGGTGTCATCATTAGTTATATATTCATTCGCAAATTTGTCAAATTCATCAACCGGAAGCGGCTTTGAATAGAAATACCCCTGTGCTATCTGGCATCCGCATCTTACGATAAAATCTCTTTGTTCTTCAGTTTCTATACCCTCGGTGACAACATCCAGCTTTAAGTCTTTGCACATATTTATGACATTTCTCAAAACTTTCTTACCCCTGTCATCATCACCGGAACTGTTAAGAAATTCCTGATCTATCTTAATAATATCTACCGGCAGATCTTTAAGCAGATTAAGTGCTGAAAAACCTGAACCAAAATCATCAATAGAAACAATAAAATGTCTATCTTTCAACATTTTTACATTTCTTATCAGTTCTTCACTGTCTTTAACAAAAACACTTTCCGTAATCTCTATCTCAAGTTCACTGTGATCTATACTATATCTGTCTGCTATCTCAACAAGCATATCAGGAAATTTTTTATTGTAAAGATGCAGTCTTGACATATTGACTGACACCGGGATATGCTCATATTTTTTGCCTTTCCAACTTTTCTTTATACGACAGACTTCCTCAAACATATACATATCAAGCTTAGATATAAAACCGTTTTTTTCAAACAATGATATATATACTCCGGGTGTCCTGATACCATCATCATGATGATTCCATCTGGATAATGCCTCTGCTCCGGTTAATTTTGTTGATATCATGTTTACCTTTGGCTGAAGATAGGCAATAAATTCACCGTTTTTTAATGCATCGTCCATCTCGATTTCCATATTTCTGTTTCGCTGCACTTTCTTATCATTTTCCCGGAAAAATACATATCTGTTCTTTCCATCATATTTTGCTTCGTACATTGCAGAGTCACATTTATGTAAAATATCATCGAGCATGGTGCTCACTCTCTGCCTTGTAACGATTCCTATACTGAGGGATACATTAGAAAGTATGTCCTTTCTAAAATCTATGTTTTCCATCTGTCTGAGCAGAGTTTCCGCTGTACTCTTAAGCTCATCTTCCGTCATATTACCGTCAATAAGTGCAACAAACTCATCTCCTCCGATTCTCGATGTAAAACCAGAAACATTTTCTTCTATAAGCTTTGCTATACATATAAGGAGTTCATCTCCCATGCTGTGCCCATATATATCATTTACACGCTTGAAATTATCAATATCTATAAACATAGCATGGATACTATCTTTACTTTCAAGTATATCATAAAATTCATAAAGTCCGCGTCTGTTTGGAAGCCCCGTCAGATAATCATACTCCGCAAGATGACTTGACATCTTTCCAAACAGTTTCTCATTTTCTTTCATAGTCATCCTCCACCTAAAATATATATATTTATAATACAACTTTTTGACAAAATATACTACTATTTTTTTACTTTTATTTATACATTTACACACTTATCACACAAGCCATGTTTTTGTGTATTCTGACATTATCAGGTTTTAATTTAAATATCTTTCTGGATTTAAGTATATTTTTTTCCAATATAAGCCAATACTATGTCTTGTCATATCTTATCTTTTCTTTTAATAAAAATGGACTACACATTTTTATGTAAAGGAGATTTGCTTTGAAAGAAAAATTGAATATTTTTTTCTTATGTTTTTTTATTGCTGTTTTTGTTGCTGCAGCAGCAATATGGCTTGTATTTTCTTACCGTTACAGGCAACAGCTTTCAAATGAAGAACACACATATAAAGAAATCCAAAATAAACTGATAAGAGAAAACACATGGAAAGATACCGACAAAATTTCTTTTTACGATAACAGTAATGACAACTCAGAAAACACACGGAATAAGAATATTAAAAGCTCCCATGGTTTAGATATCGCAAAAATTCCTGATGTAGATTTTAATTCTCTTAAAAAATACAATAACGATATTTATGCATGGATACAAATTCCGAAACTTGGTATTTCATATCCGGTTCTCCAGCACAAACGGATAAATAATTATTACCTGACGCACAATCTTGATAAAAGTTTTGGCTATCCCGGATGCATTTTTTCAGAAACCGGCAGTAAAAAAGATTTTTCTGATGCATTAACCGTTCTATACGGGCATAATATGAAGAATGGCTCTATGTTTGGTATGCTGCACCGGTTTGATAACACTGATTTTTCTAAAGTAAAATGCTATATCAACATCATAACACCAATATCTAAAATAAGATATAAGATAGTGACTAATGCAGTCTGGGGCACTAAAAATATCCCTTCTTCTTTTAAAAATTCTAATGAGGGACTGATAAAACTTCTAAATACCGTCCGATTAAATTTATCCCACAAAAATACAATCCACTTAAAAAAAAGCATATCATCAAAAAATCAGCATATGCTTGTCTTATCAACCTGCGGTTCAAACGACAGATCACGTTTTTTGATAATCGCATTAAAACAAAATGAATGGAGGATTAAATTTTGAAACATAAGTCAAAAAAAATCATTGCACTAATAACCTGTATTTCTCTTTTGCTGATTAGCACCTGTGGTTTTATCACCAGTAAAGCTGCCGCACCTGTATATACTGATTCCGGCAAAAAATACAGCTACAAACAGTTTCTAAGTGATTACCAGTTTTTTGTCAAAGATGATCTAAAGACTTCCAACCACTTTGTAGGTGCAGCAGCCTGCGGCGGTATTGCAAACTTAAAATCTTTCGGAAACGGGGCTGTCTCACCTTCATATCTGAATTATATCAAACACATAGACGACTACAGCGGATGCTACAACAGTCATTTTCTTTCAGGTAAACCTGATTATCAGAAATTATTAAACCAGCCGGCATATTACCACGATAAATCTCTATTTGTAAAATGCCATTCTATCACTAAATATCCTGATAAAAACAGTGCTTATATAAACTTCTCTTCAGCATTTGCTTCATTAAAAAAAGAAGCTCAGGATATGGCTGAAAAAAGACAACTTACTCTTACTGAGAAAAATTTAAAAAATGCACGCATAGACAATTATTTTGGAAAACTCCTTACAATACCTTTTTCATCCAAAGTCACTTCCGTATATATACCTGAAAGTATTTCAAAACAGGCTGACTGGATTCTTATTGATGGAGTTAAGGATTTAGATGAGCTTGTTTCAACGGAGCATATTATCAGCTTTGAAAAAGGTAAGCCTATTGCCCTAGGCGGCAGTTATGATTTTGTAAAATCAGGTGATAAACAAAAAGCCGTATTTATATCAGCCTCCAAAGGTGATGGTAAAACATTTTATATCTCACCTGATAATAAGCAAAAAAATGCATATCTTCTTGATGATGCACACGGACTTAAAAACCTTAAAAGTGCTTCAACGATTCAGTCAGGTCAAATGGATCTGTCAGGTGTAAAACTTATCTGGAACTTCCCTCAGACGCAGAAACTTGCTTTTGAATACCTTGCTGGTCATGTTCTTGCTCCAAATGCTGATATAAGAATATCAGGCGGTTGTTTTGAGGGCGGATATATAGCGGAAAAGATTTCATGCTGTGAAGCAGAAGGACATTTTTATCCTTACGGTGAAGTTCCTCGTGACCAGGGTACTCCTACTCCTGCAACAACTGCACCTACAGCAAAACCGACTATTAAACCGACGGCTGCTCCGACTGTCAAGCCAACTGTCAAACCGACGGCTGCTCCAACTATCAAGCCAACCGTCAAACCGACGGCTGCTCCGACTATCAAGCCAACTGTCAAACCAACGGCTGCTCCGACTGTTAAACCGACCGTCAAACCGACAACTGCTCCGACTGTTAAACCGACCGTTAAACCGACAACTGCTCCGACTTCTAAGCCGTCTGTCAGACCAACCGTTGCCCCGTCAGCTTCGCCGTCTGTAGTTCCTCCGGCTAGTCCGTCAGCTATCGTTCCATCGGCAACACCTGATGCAACTTCATCAACCGGTCCGGCAATCACACCTTCGCCGACACCGGCTCCAACGCCGATTCCAAATCCATCGCCGGCTCCATCACCATCGAATACACCTGTTGTTCCCGGTGAGACTAACACCCAGACACCGACAGTTACACCAAGTGTAACTCCAACACTTCCCATAAACACACCGTTGCAGACTGCTCCAACACTTCCTTTAAATACACCATCGCAGACTGCTCCACCGACAGACACTTCTGCTCCGACGGACACTCCTGTCCCAACGGACACTGATACACCGACAGACACTGATACACCAACTGACACTGATAATCCTAAAAACACACCGGCTCCAAAAGTCAAAAAGACTTCACACAACAATGATGATACAGACACTTACTCTGAGGAACCCGAACTTCCATCAGGACAAAAAGGTTCTCCTTCTACCAGAGAAAAAAATAACTCTCTGCCTTTTATCGTAACACTTGTATTATCAGGTGCAGGAATAATATTCTTTGGTGGCAGAGCATATTTAATCAGCAGAACAAAAAAGACTGATATTTAAAATCTGTTCAATGCACCCCGGCAAGCGGATATTCATAATCCGCTCTGCTACCTGCACATAACAGAAATTACTTGTGTCACTCATGGTACAGAAAAGTCCACCACTTATTGCCCTAAGCAATAGAAGTGGGGGACTTTTCTCATAATGTTATAATATTTATTCTGAAAGATAATCATTTGCACTGTAGTAATGTGTGAAAATGTCAGTCATTTCATACACCACGCCACCTTTAGATGACGAACAATGACACCATGTTGCTTCACCTTTCTTATTTTTTCCACAATATATCCCAACATGATCTATACTTTCCTCAATATCTTTTTTATATTTTTTACGCTGTTTTTTCAGTTTCTTAAGCTGCTTATCATATTTATTAATCCTTTCAGAATAACCATTTATATCCGCCTGACATTTTTTTATTTTTTCATTGTACGATTTTATCAAAGCATTTATTTTCTCATTATTCTTTTTTTGTTGTTCAATTCTTTGCTGTTGGTCTTGTTGTTCCTTCTCCTCCTCTGATATTTCCTCCTGCTGCTCGTCATTGTCAGATGAAATCTCTGATTCAGATATATCAATAACCTCATCTTTTTTACCATTCAGAGCAGTTATCTTATCTTTATACTCTGATATTTTATCTTTCTTTTCTTCAATCCTATCTTTTAATTGTGTTTTTTTAGTCTTTCTTGCCTTAATCTTCTTATCAAAAGACTTTTCCTTACTCTCATTTGCATCCTGTGCCATCCCCGGCTCTGAGTAAGATTTTCCATCAGCATCAAAATAAAGTGAACCGGTACCATTTCTTAGACCTATATCTCCCGGCTGCAGCTCATTCTTTTTTATTTTCGGCAAACCTGATATCGAAATAGTCGACCCCAGTGACTCAATCCTCTTCTTATTGTATTTTGAATAAACAAACTGGATAAATCCTGAACAATCAAGCTTCTTAGGCTGCTCTTTTCCTTTAATTTGAGCATCTGTAGGCTTTCCTCCCCAAAGATATGTAATCTTTCCTTTATATTTTTTTGCAATTTTCACAATCTCTTTTCTTGGATTTTTCTTAACTTTCTTATCCGCCGCTTTGTTTTTCTTTTGAGAATTTCCTTTATTCATACGTAATGAGACTTCCGGCTTTCTGCCAGATGCGTATGAGGTTATTGCTTCCGTCGTTGTACTTACCGCACCTGTTGTAGCATTTGCACTCTTATCTGACTTTCCTTTGTCTTCCATATTTTTATATGAAACAACCGAAACTGTTTCATTTCTTTTATTGTCAGATTTATTTAAAGTCCCGGAACCTGCTGCCGCAACTCCTGCCAACAGACAGACCCCACCTATCAAACCATATATCATAAATTTACGCTTCAATTTTCTTCCCCTTTCAATCTTTTGTATCAGTATGCAACACTAAAACCGTTTTCTTTTTCGACTATATCTATACTTCGGATTTCAACATTTTGTATATCTATATATGTATCTGAGTTTAGATTAAGAAGCAATCTCTCTACCAATACATCTTCGCCCTGAACTTCCATATATACTGAACCGTCACTTTCATTGCGAACCCATCCCGTAAGACCTAATGATGAGGCTGCATTTTTAGCATGGTATCTAAATCCTACACCCTGAACTTTTCCACGAAATCTTATCTGTTTTCTCACCATGTCTCTAATCACCTCACTATATGTTTTTTCATTAGCTATAATACTATCCGCTTTAGCTGAATGCGTCAAGTATTGCTGTATATAATTTATGGCTGAAACTGTTACCGGGTTTCCCATAAATTATATTGAATTACTATGAATTATAGTATATAATATATAATTAGTGTCTGTAAAGTTTTAATTTCCATACACTATTTTTATGTTGTGATGCAAGGTTCAAAACACCTTTTAAACACAACAACATATTATCAATAAACATACACAGAAATGAGGAATAAATAAAATGAAAATATCAACAAAAGGGCGATATGCTTTAAGGCTTATGATAGACATAGCACAGCACTGTAACGAAAAACCTGTAAGTATAAAAGAAGCAGCCAAAAGGCAGAATATATCAGATAAATATCTTGAACAAATAATTTCCATATTAAATAATGCCGGATATGTAAAGAGCATACGCGGACCTCATGGTGGCTATCTGTTAAAAAAAGCCCCAAAAGACTATACCGTCGGAATGATATTAAGACTCACCGAAGGTTCTTTAGCACCTGTCACCTGTGTCGAGGAAGATGCCGACAGCTGCGAACGAAAAAGCAATTGTGCTACATTTGTAGTATGGCAAAAAATGTATGATGCCATCTGCGATGTTGTCGACAATATAACACTTGAGGATCTTGTATCCTGGCATATCGAGGGTTCGGGTGATTATTGCATCTAAAATGGTGAAATTATTATTCATTGAACAAATGTATCATGTTATAATGTTTCTAAATATTGAAGCTAAAATAAACTTCACAGATATATAATCTGTGAGGTTTTATTTTTAATTTAAAACTTAAGAAATGTAAGACAAACTGTTAAAATTGAATAATAGGAGGCGATTTGAATATGAAAAAATTCTACAGACACATTTCATTTATCCTGATACTGACATTATGTATAGTACCACTTCATGCAGTATCAGTGTTTACCGGGCATACTCCATTTTCAGATATGTGTATGACTGCAAAAGCTCAAACCTCGGAAAACATCATTTATCTAAAAGACGGTGAGGGCGAAGGAGGAAATGGAACACTTAACAATCCATACCTAAACATACGAACAGCTTTAAAAAATATTAAAGATGGACAAACCTTATTTCTTATTGATACTGTTCAATATACAAAATATGAAAAAGGTACGGATGGTTCTGCCCTTCCACTTATAATTAACAAAAATATTACTATTGCAGGCAATGATACTGAAAAATCCGTTTTGCAGTTAAGGGCTGCCATCCAGCTCGCCGCAGATGTAACCTTTAAAGATATGAGACTTCAGATAGCACCCGAAATAATACTTGGAAAATCATCTTTAAATTATAATACCAATACAACTTCTGAAATTTTGGGAACGGAAGCTTTTAAAAGCACGGCAATCTATGTTGGAGGGCATACACTTACAATAGATAATGTAAATACAAAGCTTGATTCTGAAGCACAGAGCAAAATACGCCCATATATATCCGGTGGTGCATACCGACTGAATACAGATAACAGTATTCTTGGCGGGAACACTGTCGTCAATATTATAAATGCCAATGCCGAAACAAAATTTGCCGACATATATGCGGGGGATTACTTCAAATCAAGAAATATCCCTGCAACTTTAAACCTAAGCGGCAAGTTTCTTGACTCTGTCGTTCATTGTGGCGGCTACTCTGACTCAAGTATTCTCTATAGTGATGTAGACATAAACCTTTATGCTGACAAACCTGATTCTTCAGCACAGGTATCAGGCATAACAGGATTTGATACAGCAAATCATAATGGAAAAGTAAATGTTACATTGACAAAAAATGTATTTTCATCATCAATGAGCTTAAATGACATAGACTGTCTTAAACTTGATAATAATTCAAGGATAAATTTTGACTCATCCAATATTTTTGATGTTAAAAATGTAATCTTAGGAAATAACACAATACTCGATTTCAGACAGCTTACAGGCAATCCTGACATAACAGAAACACTTTTATCATTAGCTCCTGCTGACGATACTCAAAAAAATGCTTCAATATTATTAAACAACGAGCAGACACTTAGAATATCAGGTAATGTGACCGGCACAACAAGATTAAATGTTGTTGACACACAAGAAATCATAAGTAACTTTAATTACGGACATACATATGTCACTTCTTCACAGAGTTCAGATGGTACTTTCAGTATCGATGGCACAAAGGATACTTTTGCAGAACTTAAAACCGAAACTGAAGATAATATAAAAAAATGGAGCATATACAAAAAATCAGGTTCCGAGTCTAATGATACTGACTTTAAGTCTTTTGAGATAACTGACGGTCCCGACATTATATATCCTACGGAATTTTATCATGATTATAGCTATAAACTTAAATTTATAAATAAAAATGATGAGACTTACATTCCTGACAATATGAATGTAAGATATAACTTGGAATACCAGATAATTAAAGATGGAAAAGTAATTTTTGACAGCTCAGATAACACTGATGATGACAATACCGTATATCCTCTCATAACATTGGAAACTACTCAGTCAGATGAAAATGACGAAAATTCTTCATATGAAACAATTTTGGCTATTGAAACAGACGATGTGGCAAAATTAAAGAATATATACGGAAATTACAGTATCGTTCTAAGTTACTTTGGAAATTCCATAACAAAAAATATAAGAATTGCCGACCCCTTAGAAACTGCGGAACCTACCACAAAGCCTACACCTACACCAACTATTAAACCAACGACGGCTCCAACCACCGAGCCTATAAATACACCAACTACTAAACCGACGGCGGCTCCAACCACCGAGCCTACAAATACACCTACTACTAAACCGACGGTAGCTCCGACCACTGAGCCTACAAATACACCTACTACTAAACCGACGGCAGCTCCAACCACTGAGCCTGCAAATACACCAACCACTAAGCCAACGGCGGCTCCAACCACCGAGCCTACAAATACACCAACTACTAAGCCGACGGCAGCTCCAACCACTGAGCCTACAAATACACCTACTACTAAACCGACGGCGGCTCCGACTGCTGAGCCTACAAATACACCAACTACTAAACCGACGGTAGCTCCGACTGCTAAGCCTGCAAATACCTCCCAGCCACCGGCAACTCCTGTTCCGGCACCAGCTCCAACACCAACACCGGCTCCAACTGACAATACCGCATCAACAGCACCACCTAGTGACCCGGATGCAGCTCCGACATCAGTACCGACTAATGTGCCATCAGTCCCTCCGACTGTTGTAGCGACAAGTACACCATCAGTCTCTCCGACTGTTGCACCGACTAACTCACCGTCAGATACTCCGACTGTTGCACCGACAAGTACACCATCAGTCTCTCCGACTATTGCACCAACTAAAAAACCAGCATCTGTAAAAACAAAATTTTCAGATAAAAAGAGTGGTATTTATTTTAAAATATCAAACTCGTCCAAAAAATATTTGGAATACTTATACCCCACTTCAAGCAAAACTAATATAGTCATTCCAAATACGGTAAAATATAAAAATAAATCCTATAAAGTTGTTTCTGTTGCACCTAAGGCATTTTATAACAAAAGTAAATTAAAAAAGGTGTGCATAAATGCAAATATAACAACTCTGGGAAAAGACTGCTTTGCCAAATGTAAAAAACTTAACAGTATCACCTTTAAAGGAAGTAAGCCGCCAAAAATAGGCCGAAATGCTTTTAAGAATATCAATAAAAAAGCTAAATTTTATGTTCCGAAAAAGGCTTATGCAAAATACAGAAAAACACTCACTCCAAAAACAGGTTTTAATAAATCTATGAAAATTGTAAAGAAATAGTACATTATCACCTGCATGACATTTTAAAGCAACAAAGTGCACCATAAATATCTTATTGATTGCAAAACCCCCTGTTATTTTCTGTTTTATAACAGTTAATAACAGGGGGCTTATTTTATTGCAATAAATAAATCATCTTACATTTTAAGCATCAACATTTTCTATATAAGCATAGCAGACTTGCAATAAAACATTACGAAATAAGTTCTTCTATCTTGTCCTTGGTTATAAAGCCTATACTCCTATTTGCTTCCTCACCGTCTTTAAATAATACAAGTGCAGGTATGCTCTGTATTCTGTACTTCATTGCAAGGTCAGGATTTTTGTCAACATCGACATTAAAGAACTCTACATCGTCTCTTTCCTCTGACAACCGTTCTACTACAGGTCCTATCATATTGCAAGGCCCACACCAGGCAGCCGAAAAATCAACTAATGCACATTTGCTTGCTAAAACTTCACTCATATCGTTATTTACTATTTTCTTAACCATATTACTCCTCATTTCTGCACACATTCTCTGTGCATAGCGTGAAATATAATATATTCACACCTAATATTTGTGTCAGGTGTGCACAGACACAAATTGTCTGGTTTATTGTCAAAAAGCAGCTTACTATTCCGGTACTACTATCTTTCCTGCTATTGCACAAGCTGCTGCCGATTTTGGTGACGCAAGGTAGATACCTACTTTTGATGTTCCCATACGACCGAGGAAATTACGGTTGTTTGTTGCAACAACTGTCTCTCCGTCTGTCAGAATACCGCCTGTTCGTCCACAGCAAAGTCCACAGCTTGGATGTGTTATTATCGCACCTGCTTTTGAAAGGATTTCCATCGTTCCATTCTCTACCGCCTGTCTGTAAATCTTACGGCTTGCAGGCGTAACTATAAGTTTTACAAAAGGTGCTACATGCTTGTCCTTAAGGATTTCTGCCGCTGCCATAAGGTCCTCAAGCCTTCCGTTTGTGCATGAACCGATAAATACCTGGTCAATCTCTTTTCCCTCAATCTCTGAAATTGGTTTTACATTATCGACATTTGAAGGGCAAGCCATAACAGGTACTAAATCTTCCGCTTTATAATTTATAACTCTTGAATAAACCGCATCACTGTCACCGACCAAATCTTTCTGTTCGTCAGTAAGCTCTATCTCACAATACTCTGCAGTTTTCTCGTCAGGTGTAAATAATGCACATTTCGCTCCTGCTTCAATCGCCATATTTGACATTGACATTCTTGAAGCCACCGACATATTTTCCACTGTATCTCCGGCAAATTCAAGAGCTTTATATGTCGCACCGTCAGCACCGAGATCTCCAATAAGCTTCAGGATAATATCTTTAGCCATCACATTGTCAGGAAGTTTTCCCGTGATATTTACCTTGATAGTCTCAGGTACACGAATCCAGAGCGTTCCCGTTCCAAGAATACTTGCCATCTCAGTATAACCGATTCCTGATGAAAATGCACCAACACATCCATATGTAGTAGTATGGCTGTCTGTTCCAAAAACTATGTTTCCAGGTTTAACATATCCTGCTTCTGTCATAAGCTGGTGACAGATTCCGTCTGAACGGTGAATATTTTTCATTCCATATTTTTCCACAAATTCATTTCCAATACGGAAATGTCTTGTGTCATCAACCTGACTTGCTGGCACAAGATGGTCATATATAAGAACCGCCTTGTCAGGATTCCATATCTTCGTAAATCCCATCTCCTCAAACTTTGAGGCAACAAATGGAATAAAAATATCATGTATCATAACTCTGTCAACATTTACGGTAACTATCTCTCCCGGCTTTACTTCTTTGCCGACATTATTTCTAATGATTTTTTCAATAATTGTTGAACCCATAACTTACCTCCTAGTCTAATCCATTTAATTTACGCATTGCTTTTACAAGTCCGCCTGCATCGATTATCTCAACAAGATTATCCGGAAGTGATGCTATAGGATATTTATTTCCATCGTACTCTATATTTTCATTAACTGTAACTGTAATACTGTCACCCTCTTTCACATCATCGTGAAGTTTATCATTCTCGATAAGCAAAAGACCGTTGTTTATTGAATTTCTAAAGAATATTCTCGCAAATGATTTTGCGATAACGCATTTTATACCAAGTGCTTTTATAATCTCAGGTGCCTGCTCTCTTGAAGAACCGCAGCCAAAATTCTTTCCGGCAACTATAATGTCACCCTCTTTAATCTGTGCTGCAAGCTCCGGTCTGAGTGGTGAAAACGCATACGGTGCCATGTCATTGACTGTCTCTAATGCAAGGTACTCAGTCGGAATAATAATATCCGTATCTATATCATCACCGAGCACCCAGACTTTTCCACTAAACTGTGCCATGTATTTTCCCTCTTTTCGTTATTTAGATTTTTCTACAATAAATCAGCCGTTGTAATCTCACCCTTTATCGCTGATGCTGTCACTGTTGCGGCTGATGCAAGATAGATAAATGAGTCTTTATGTCCTGCACGGCCTTTAAAGTTTCTTGTTCCCGTACTTATAAGAACTTCATTTTCACCGATAACACCCTGACAGCTTCCCCAGCATACGCTGCAGTTCGGATTCATAACTATTGCCCCAGATTCCATAAATGTGTCGATAATGCCCTCTTTAAGTGCCTGCTCGTAAACTGCCGCACTTGCCGGTACCACAAGGAAACGAACAAGCGGAGCAACTTTCTTTCCTTTGATAAGTTCTGCACCAACACGGAGATCCTCAATTCGTCCGTTATTGCATGAACCAAGAAATGCCTCGTCAATATGAGTTCCTAAACATTCTTTTGCCGGTACTACGCTGTCCACAAAATGAGGTTTTGCAACGATTGGCTCAATTTCATCAAGATTAATGTCATAGACCTTTGCAAATTTAGCATCAGCATCACTTGAAAAGCTGTGTTTTGGCTTTCTTCCATGCTCCTTAAGATAATCAATCGTTATATCGTCAACTTCCATAAGTGCTGTTTTGGCACCTGCCTCAACACAGAGGTTACAGATAGATATTCTGTCGCTCATGTTGAGAGTTTTAAGTCCCTCACCGCCAAATTCCATAGCCATGTAATTTGCACCATTTGCACCAATCTTTCCTATAATAGTAAGGATAAGATCTCTTGCATAAACACCGTCCTTAAGTTTTCCTTTAAGATTAAATCTAAGTGTTTCAGGAACAAGAAGCCATGACTTACCTGTAACCATGGCATAAAGATAATCCGTACATCCAACACCGGTACCAAATGCACCAACAGCACCATAAGCACAGGTATGACTGTCAGCACCAAAAATAAGTTCACCTGATGTAACATGATTTTCCATCATAACCTGATGACACACCCCTGCACCCTCATAAAACTTAATGCCATGCTCCTTTGCAAAATCTCTCATCTTCTTGTGTGAAGCTGCTGTCTTTACACTGTCACATGGAACATTGTGGTCTACTATCCAGACAAGTTTGTTTACATCTGCAATATGCGGATTTTTAAGTTTGTTATACATGTCTATTGTAAGATGTGTTGTTCCATCATTACTCATAAGTCTGTCAAGTTCTACTGTATGTATATCTCCCGGCTTAACCTCATTTACACCTGCGGCTGCCGCAATAATCTTTTCTGCAATCGTCATTCCCATGAAATTAATCCTCCTTATTTAATGATGCAATAAGACCGCCCTGGTCAAGTATTCCTTGCATATATGCCGGAAGTTTTGTGCACTGGTATTCTTTATCACCAACACGCACGATACCCTCCTGAAGATCAAGTTCCATCTCATCACCTGCATTTACATTTTCGTGTAAATCTTTACAGACAATAACTGGGAGTCCGATATTGATCGAATTTCTATAAAAAATCCTAGCAAATGATTTTGCTATAACTGCCTTGACTCCGAGTGCTTTCAAAACGCTTGGTGCCTGCTCTCTCGAAGAACCGCATCCGAAATTTTCAGAAGCCACCACATAATCCCCCGGTTTTACATTTGCTGCAAAGTCAGGATCAAGTGACTCAAATGTATGTGTTTTCATCTCATCAATTGTCGGAAAAAGAAGATACTGTGAAGCAATTATCTGGTCAGTATCAACATCCTGATTGAATTTAAAAATCTTACCCATCTATAGTTTCCTCCATTATATTTGTATAATAGATATTCACAAAACAATTTAATCATAATAGATTATAAGCGTTTCACAAATACCTAATTCGTATAACAAAAAGTGCTTTTTAAGTATATCACATTTTTGATTGACTGTGAACTGTCTGCATATATTTTCGCTGTAGCTGCTTTGACTATCCCCTCTTTTATAATAACATTTATATGCTAATTCTATTTTATCTCCACTGTCTGGTATATGATTACAAGTACGACATTCTTTCATCAGAAATTAATAAGTAGTGTGTTACTGTAAAAATTTATTCAAATCGCCTTAGGGCATCACAGTGTGTGAATTTTAAAAACTCGTTTTCAACGGGTTTTTTGTTTTTTATATTTACAAGTATCCGTTTTTGTGTATAATATTTCACCAAAAAAAGATAATGATTATTGAAATTTTGTCTCAATAATCATTATCCTTTTTATTATAAATCGCCTAAAACCTTATTCATTTTTTAATTATGCCAATTCCCCTATAAACTTCTCAATCCTGTCGAGTCCTTTCTCAATCTGTTCAATAGATATAGCATAAGAAAGACGGAAACAGTCTGGAAATCCAAAGTCTGCACATGGCACTATTGCCGTATTGTACTCATTGATAAGTATGTCTGCCATCTGTGGAACGCTTTCTATCTTTGTTCCCTTATATGATTTTCCGAGTACTGCACTGCCGTCTACAAACACATAAAATGCTCCCATTGGCTCAAGTGTATCGAGTAAATCCATATCGCAGATTCTCTTATACATATATTTACGGCGTTTATCAAATTCAGCATGCATTTTCTCTACTGAATCCTGTGGTCCCGTAAGAGCCTCTACTGCCGCTTTCTGTGCAATAGAGTTTGGATTTGATGTCTGGTGGCTCTGCACGCTTCCCATCATCTTTGCAATCTCTTTTGATGAACCTGTATAGCCTATTCTCCAGCCTGTCATCGCATAGCTCTTTGCAAGTCCACTACAAGTTATAGTCCTGTCATATATATCTTTTCCAAGGGATGCAATGCTTATATGTTTCTGCTCTCCGTAAACAAGCATTTCATACATTTCGTCTGCTACCACATAGAAGTCTTTTTCTACCGCAACTTTTGCTATTGCACGAAGTTCTTCTTCCGTGTAAAGCATTCCTGTAGGGTTATTTGGTGTGTTTAATACAAGTGCTTTTGTCTTGTCTGTTACTGCTGCCGCAAGATCCTCTGCCGTAAGCTTGAAGTTCTGCTCTTTTGTTGTCGTAACGATAACCGGAACTCCACCCGCAAGTTTTACTATCTCAGGATAGCTGAGCCAGAATGGTGCAGGGATGATAACCTCATCGCCTGGATTTATGAGTGCTGTAAATATATTTGTAAGCGAATGTTTTCCACCATTGCTTATAACTATCTGGTCCGTATCATAATCAAGTCCGTTAAATTCCTTGAACTTTTTAGATATAGCTGCTTTTAATTCATTTGTTCCTGAAGCAGGTGTGTACTTTGTAAATCCATCTTTAATCGCTTTGATAGCTGCCTCACAGATATTTTCAGGTGTGTTGAAATCAGGTTCGCCAGCTCCAAATCCAACTACATCTTTTCCCTGTGCCTTAAGTTCTTTTGCCTTTGCCGTGATTGCAAGAGTTGACGAAGGTTTAACTGCTGCTGCTTTCTTTGATAATTCTAATGACATATTTCTAACCTCATTCCTGCGACTTTATCGCATAAGTAATTTAATATTTTTACGCCTGTATCAGAACCAGACTGCCGTTCATACCACATATGACTGACAATAAGAATATATCTCTTAATGAATCTTATTCATGATACGATTTTAATTATCTCACATTACATATACCTGCGTCAATATATATGTTTACGATTATATCAAAAAAATATACCTTAAAATTGTAAAAATTACCAAAAACTCAACAATTTCAAGGTATATTAATGTGTTTTAATATTTTTTCTTAATTTTCTTAATTCTTAAAGCTGTGGATAGGTGCCGGTATTCTTCCGCCCCTGTTTACAAACTCGCTGCAGTCAAACTGATTTACAGGCATTACAGGTGCATATCCTAACAATCCTCCAAACTCTACCATCTCTCCGACTTTCTTTCCCGGAACAGGTATAAGTCTTGCCGCTGTCGTTTTCTGGTTTATCATTCCAATAGCCATCTCATCTGCGATTATTCCCGCAATCGTCTCAGGCTTTGTATCTCCCGGTATTGCTACCATATCAAGTCCTACCGAACATACACAGGTCATGGCTTCAAGCTTTTCAAGAGTGAGTGCTCCATCCTGAACTGCATTTATCATTCCCTGATCCTCACTTACCGGAATAAATGCACCGCTAAGACCACCTACATACGAAGATGCCATTACACCGCCTTTTTTAACCTGGTCATTAAGCATTGCAAGTGCCGCCGTTGTTCCCGGTGCTCCTGCTCTCTCAAGTCCCATCTCCTCAAAAATATCTGCTATACTGTCACCGATTGCCGGTGTAGGTGCAAGTGAGAGGTCTATTATTCCAAACGGTATATTAAGTCTTTTTGATGCCTCAAGTGCAACAAGCTGACCTACTCTCGTAATCTTGAATGCCGTCTTTTTAATCTTTTCACAGAGTGCACCAAAGTCAAGCCCATGTGCCGACTCAAGTGCTTTTCTCATAACACCCGGTCCACTTACTCCGACATTTATTATCTCGTCTGCTTCAGTAACACCATGGAATGCTCCTGCCATAAACGGATTGTCATCAGGTGCATTACAGAATACAACAAGTTTTGCACAGCCGTTACATTCACAGTCAACTGTTATATCAGCAGTCTCACGGACAATATCACCCATAAGTCTTACCGCATCCATGTTTAATCCTGTCTTTGTCGAACCGACATTTACTGAACTGCACACGAAGTCCGTAGCCTTAAGTGCCTCAGGTATTGAGCGGATAAGAAGCTCGTCACTCTTTGTCATACCCTTTGAGACAAGTGCAGAATATCCACCGATAAAGTTTACTCCAACTTCCTTTGCAGCTTTATCAAGCGTCTTTGCTATCGTTACATAATCCTCAGGCTTCTTACAGGCAGAGCCGCCGATAAGAGCTATAGGTGTAACTGATATTCTCTTGTTTACGATAGGAATACCATATTCAAGTTCAATGGCTTTTCCTGTAGGAACAAGATCTTTTGCAACAGTTGTTATACGGTTATATATTTTTTCATTTAATCTGTCAAGATCATCATCTATACAATTTAAAAGGCTTATACCAAGCGTAATCGTTCTTACATCAAGGTTTTCCTTCTCGATCATATCATTGGTTTCTTTAACTTCTGCTATATTTATCATACTGGCTGCCCCTCCAAATTATTAAATTCTGTGCATCTTATCAAAAATATCCTCACGCTGAGCCTTTATAGTACAGCCCATATCCTCACCTATCTTTTCAAGGGCATTGTTAAATCCTGCAAAGTCTGTTTTACATTCTGCCACATCAACAATCATCATCATGTTAAAAAATCCACCTACGATAGTCTGTGAAATATCAAGAATATTTACATTGTTTTCTGCAAGATATGTGCATACCTTTGCGATAATACCAACACTATCCTTGCCTACTACTGTTATAACTGTTTTTTTCATTTTATCTATCCCTCGTTTCTGCACACATTTTTTGCATAGTGTGTAATATAATATTTCACATATAAAATCTGTGTCCAGTGTGCACAGACACAAATCCCGTATGTGAAAATTTTTCACACTTTTTTCTTATCTTAAATTATCTTAAAGCACAACCATCTTTGACGGCTCGTCTCTCTTTGCTACCGACAGGTCAAAATCAAGGTCTTTTAATCCCATCTCCTCCCACAACTGACATTTTACTGCTTCAAATGCAAGCTGCGGATAGTTGTTTTCTTTTGACAGATGTGCAAGAAATGCATATTTTAAATTTTTATTTATCACCTTGCACAGCAAACTTCCTGAATCTTCATTTGATAAATGACCGTATTCACTCAATATCCTACGCTTAAGCTTATACGGATATTTTCCGGCTTCAAGCATACTTATATCATGGTTTGCCTCAATAAACAAAACATCAGTATCTTTTAAATGGTCTATCGTATAATCATCATACTTTCCCAGATCAGTAGCTATGCTCGTCTTATGTCCCTCCGCCGTAAGCGTATATCCTACCGGGTCTGCGGCATCATGCGATGTTGAAAATGGCATTACCGTTATCGCTCCCATAGATACCGGCTCATCAGCGTGTACCTCAAAAAGATGATTCATTGAAATAACGCCTTTTTTATCCTTAAGCCTTATTGCATCTAGCGTTCCACCTGTTGCATAGACAGGTGTATCAAACATCTTGACCATCATATTTATACCCTGAATATGATCACTATGTTCATGTGTTACAAATATTCCGTCTAGCTGTTCAGGAGCAACACTAATCTTTTTAAGTCCTTCGACTATCCTTTTACGGCTCACTCCCGCATCTATCAGAATATTTGTGTCACCACTGCCAACATATGTACAGTTTCCACTGCTGCCGCTGGCAATACTGCATACTCTCATTTTTACCTCATTTCTATGCTATATCCCATCTTTTATTCTTCGTTCTCACGCATAGCAAGTCTGTGCAAAGCACAAATCTTGAGTGTGAAAATTTTAATTTCATACTACCCACTGAATTACAACAGCATCACCATCATTTACCGGTGTCATAAAATCTCCATGAACACCATTTACCATTGTTTCAAGGTGGTCACCATGAGCTACTGATGTATCTACAGGATAAAAATCGAGTACATCTACAAGAATATATCTTTCTTTTCCCTTCATGATAACAGTGTCACCATTTACGGTAATCGTAATATCATGTACCCCTGCCCGTCCGTTCCTGGCAGTCGATGCAGCATTTTCTTTTTCTGCCGGCTGTCCGTTTTCTAAAACCGATACGGAAGCTGTTTCTTCCTCAGGCTGTACTGTCACTTTCTCATCAGCTATTTCTTTTTTTATATTTTCCATGAAGCTTTTCTGTTCCCCGGCTGTCTCCCCTCCAGTACTGTGAGTCTCGATTTCATTAACATCCACTCTGCCTATTTCATCTGTCTTATGTATGTTTTCTTTCAATGTGCTATCATACTTATCATTAACAGTATTATTATCTGATGCTATTTCATTTATTGAGTACACAACATCTGTCGGGAACTCAGGTTCACCGTATTTTGCATATAATTCATTATAATTAGGTTCTTCTTTTTTTATCTCGCAGAGAATAGAAAAATTGTCATAAACCTTTGTGTTCATATCAGCAGGAACATTGTTTACATACACCTTTCCGCTATAGATAATGTCCATAAATTCAAATACCTGTTTCAATGTATAATAATCAAGGAACCATATGTCATCACCATCTTTTATATCATAAAATCCTGAAACAAGTTCACCATTTACCGCAACATATCTTGGGCAGACAACTTCCTTATTATTGAATGTAAATTTAATAGTCGATTTATACTCTGGAATATCCTCTATCTCCAAAACAGCATCTTCTCCAACCGTTGACGGCTTTATATCGATTTTTGCATTTTGAATAACCGGTGTATTTATCCCTGCTTCGGCACCGTTCATCTTTATCACGCAGGCTTCTCCATGCTTTCCACGAGCCATACGCTTCTCACCGTTCACATTGTAAATAATGCTTTTTCCCCGTTTAGGGAAAAGATCCTCGTTTGGAAATCCGATGCTCATAGCAGCATCTATAATTGCCAGCTTACCATTATCATACAACTTGACTCTCTCATCATTTATATTCACAAATATAAAGTTATTTCGCTGTTCATAATAATTAAGACAGATTCCGACCGGAGTCACAAGAAGTGAATCAACCTTTATATCGTCCTGCATGAATTTAATATTTCCCATAACTTCTGAACCCCTGAGTGCAACTCTTTCTTTCGGAAGTTCAAGAAACTCAGCAAGGCTTTCCACAAAGCCTCTGATTTTTCCACCGCCGCCTACTACAAAGACCGCACTGACTGACTTTCCACCGTTAAGTTCTATAATCTTACCAGCAATGCTCTTTGTAATTGACTGCACAGTATCTTTCACCACATCCGCTATCTCATCAGATGAAATCTTATATGGCAGTCCCATTATATCGTTAAATTCAACTTCTTCCTGCTCGGTACTCTTGCATTTAAGGGCATCTGCCTCATTAAAATCCGTCAGATAATGTTTTGCAAGGCACTCCGTTATCTCATCGCCGGCACTTGGAATCATGCCATATGCAATAATGCTTCCATCCTTTGTAATGGAAATATCGGATGTTCCTGCTCCTACATCGACAAGTGCGATATTTAATAATCGAAACCTCTCAGGTATTGCAACATTTATAGCTGCTATTGGCTCCAATGTAAGATTTGCAACATATAATTCGGCTCTCTCAACAGCAGTATAAAGTCCGTCAACTACTTCATCAGGAAGGAATGTTGCAATAATCTCACAAGAAATCTTATTACATTTATGTCCCTCAAGATTTGTTATCGCATATCCGTTCTGATAATAATGTTTTACTGAGTAACCAACACAATAAAATTTTATATCATCACTATTTTGTTCTTCTCTAAGCTTTTCATAAGCATTTTCTACACCGAGCATATCAAGTGTATATATTTTCTCAGTCGTGACAACCGTTTCTGAATTAAAATCTATCTCTGCCTCTGCCTCAACAGTCTTGAGCACTCGACCGGCGGCTGCTATACACACATCTTTGTATGTACGCCCGGTCATATACTCAAGTCTGTCACGGATTTCACTGATAGTAGATGCAACCATGTTTATATCATGTATCTGTCCATCCATCATGGCTCTTGTTTCATGTTCTTTTGATGTCTGTGCAACTACGGTAAATCCCTTTGTATCTCTGTAACCTATCGTTCCAACAATACTTCTCGTTCCTATATCAAGACCAAAAACGAGCTGCTCCGGGACACCTTCCATATTTACCTTTTTTACCTCGACATTTTCTGTCTCATCTATCACTATGGAACCCCCTTAATTATCACAATTATCAATATTTTACCAAATAAACAGACATAATACAAGTCTTAAACTCATCCCTTTGCCACACAAAAAGTAACAGTTCATCCTTTTATTATCCACACTATAAATGTGTATGATTACCTTTTTATTTAACCTTTACCGTAACTAATTCTGCTTTTTCAAGTGATGCACAATATACGACTATCGTAACTTTTCCTTTCTTTTTAGCGTGTATCATACCTATTTCGTCAACCTGCACAACTTTCTTATTTGAAGATACATAAGTTATATTAGGATTGTAGGCATTCTTAGGTAATAATGATACTTTGATTCTTGCATATTTTCCTTTTTTCAATGTAATTTTATTTTTAGCCACATTAAAATCGTTAAGTCCTGTAATTTTATCCCATGATACGATATGAATCTTACAACGCACTGCTTTTAAACCTTTTACCTTGGCTGTCACCGTGCAGACTCCCGGTTTTTCTGTGACAACATGAATCGTACCACTTTCATCTACCGTAACAATTTTCTCATCTGACGATTTCCATTTGATGCCCGATATGACAGCTCCAAATGGCTGAATTCCATATTTCATACTATAATCATCATATGGTGAAAGATATATATCATTGTATTGGAATATAAACTTTTTGACAGTATTTGCCTTAGTTTTCTTTTTCCACTTTGCATATAATGTCACTTTCTCATCTGTCAATGTTGTTAAATCATTCTTATCAAACTTAATCTCATATGTTTTTTTGCCCGCTTTTTGTTTATAGTACCATCCACAAAAACTATATCCATTCTTAGTCGGTTCTTTAGGCAGTTCAACTCCAGTGTCAAATATATAATCTACCGTTGCATATGTTTTTCCATTCACCATAAATACAAACTGTCTGCTTGCACAATAATCATTTATTGAAGAAATATTTTTGTCTATCCAGTCTATTCTCTCACGAATCCACTGTTTTAATCTCTGTTCCTCAGAATCATATGTTATCTTTGCCATATTTTCTGTCGTTTTTCCAATATTCTCATCAATCTTCATGTCATTCACAATATCTTTCAACACATCGTTATATTCCAGTATATCATCCTGTGAATACATTTTGTTGACATAATAATTCGCTTTTTGTGAAGCATATTGTTTTTGCGAATATGTATCTATGATTCCTCCGTCCTTTATTCCCTCCAACAGTTTTTCTTTTATATAAGGCCATCTTGCCACAAATTTTTTTCTAAATTTTTCATTAGCAAACAACTTTGTAAACCATGCATTTCTATCAAGATTTAAACCTTCAACGCTGTTAGATGTATATTCTGTTGCTCCCCATGCAACATAATCAAAATCCCATAATGGTCCCCAGTATAGTTTTCCATCTCTTTTTTTATATAGGTATGTACTTCCTGATATAAACGCATCACCATTTAACGAAAATTCCTGTACCCAGTAATAGTCTATCGCTGAATCAACATCCATGTAATCTTCATAAGAAACTCCCTTACTGTCTTTAAATCCCTTTCCATATATGGCCGCCTCCGTCTGTTTAAGATAATCTGATATATAGTTATACTGTTCAAGATTTGTATAATCTTCAAAATCAGGACTTTCTATTGCAAATGACATTCCTTTATCCGTTGTTATATTCATCCTATCATCTGCCTTTTCACATGAGAGAAGATAACCGCCTGTTATCGCAGAGCCGCTTGTTACAGCCTTTGATTCATCATCAGCAGACAAATCATCAATATTTACCCTGTTTTTTCCGACGCGTACCTGCTCAGACAGATAATAACTACCAAGATATTTTCCGTTCATAACGACATTTACAAACTCACATTTCGGAGTATATTCAAGTCCGAGCACATTCCCAAGCCAATATGTAAATTTGTTTCTGAGCATTGATATGTCATAATAATTTGCGAGAAGTATCCAGTGTTTGTCAGAACCCATTCCTAACAAATCAGCCTTTTTGTCAAGTTTTAATTTGTATGGTTTTTTGTCAGGTCCCCAAGTTGAATTACCTCTGCCCCTTATATAATCAAGCTCATAAGTCTTTGTAGAAAGTTTCTTATCGGTATATTCTGATTTATACCCTTTAGGAATATCAACAGTCATATTTCCATAACACTCTGTTTGGTGATTTGGATCACCGTTCATTGCAGCTATCGGGGTCTTTGATTCATCAATATCAAGATCGACCATCGGAATATCTTCATCCAATACAAATGTATATTTTAATAATATTTTCAGACTCTTGCCTTTATATTCATTTCCATTATTATCCGTAAATTTAAAATATATTTTATGTTTTCCCTTTATCTCATCAGATATTTTTATACATCTATTGTCATCCGTACTCCACGCATTTTTCCTGTTTTGTCTTGTCAGCTTAACTTTTGCAAAACTCTTTGTCGAATCATCTAAATATAAAGAAAGCGTCACATCTCTTTTTCTCTCAGATGTACCTGAAAAAACAAGATATCCGCTTTTATCAGAAAAATCTATCTCTTTTGAAAGCATAAATCTGGCATTTTCAATTTCTTCGGTTTTTCCATCAACAAACAAGCCGTCTGTCTTGTTATCTTTCGACAAAGTCACTTTAGAATTGTCTGTACTAAACTCTTTTGAGTCATAAAGCTCCGTAAAATCAACTTTTTCTCCGGTTTTAATATAATTTTCCCCAGCTTTTGCATAATGTGATACGAAAAATACACTTACAACTGCTAACGCCGTCGTAATCCCTCTTGTTAAAATTTTTCTTTTTTTCATAAAAAAACACTCCTTTCAGATACAGATGCTGATTAGGCGGCTATGAAACATAAACAGCCCCTCGTTAAGGATATGTTAGCATAGACACATTTTTGACACAATATATCTGAAAGAAATGTAATTAATTCTTAAGTATTAACTTCCATAATAGCGTTATATATTTTCTATCTGCCAGTCGATTGGCTCTACTCCGTTCTCTTTAAGAAATTCATTTGTCTGACTGAAATGCCTGCATCCGTAAAATCCTCTGTAAGCTGAAAGCGGACTTGGATGCGGTGCTTTTAATATTAGATGTTTCGGATTTGTAAGCATAGGAATCTTACTCTGTGCAGGTCTGCCCCACAAAAGATATACTATAGGTCTGTCCTGCTCATTTACCGCATTTATGACAGCATCGGTAAAATGTTCCCATCCTTTATTCTGGTGTGAATTTGCCTGGTGAGCCCTTACCGTAAGCACCGTGTTTAACATAAGCACCCCCTGATCCGCCCATTTTTTGAGGTAACCGTTGTTTGGTATATAACAGCCGAGATCGTCATGCAATTCCTTGTATATATTTTGAAGTGACGGCGGTATCTCCTTCTGACTCGGCGGCACTGAAAAGCTAAGTCCGTGTGCCTGATTTACATTGTGATACGGGTCCTGTCCCAAAATCACTACTTTCACTTTTGACAATGGGGTGAAATGAAACGCATTGAATATATCATCTGCCGGTGGATATACAACAACTCTGCTGTACTCAGTCTTAACAAACTCGAACAAATCTTTATAATATGTTTTCGCAAACTCCGGCTTTAAAGCCGGAAGCCAGTCATTATCAATCATTCCCATAACTTTCTTCCTCTTTTCTGTAAATATGTTTAGAGTCTGACACTTATACCCTCTTCTCTAAGATACTTTTTCACCTCATTTATCTCAAGTTCTTTGTAGTGGAAAAGTGATGCTGCAAGCACTGCATCTGCATTTCCCTCTGTAAACGCTTCTTTAAAATGTTCAAGTTTTCCTGCTCCGCCTGATGCGATTACAGGTATATTTACATTGTCAGAAACAGTTCTTGTAAGTTCAATATCATATCCGTCTTTTGTTCCATCACAATCCATACTTGTGAGCAATATCTCACCGGCACCAAGTTCATACGCCTTCATCGCCCACTCAATAGCATCTATCCCCATATCAACACGACCACCGTTCTTAAAGATGTTCCAGCCTTTGCCATCCTCTCTCCTTTTCGCATCAATGGCAACGACAACACACTGGCTTCCAAATTTCATAGCCGCTTCAGATATAAGTTCAGGATTTAATATTGCAGCAGAATTTATGGCAACCTTGTCAGCCCCCTCTCTTAAAACAGCCTTAAAATCATCAACTGTCCTTATACCACCACCGACTGTAAATGGAATAAACACCGTTTCCGCTACTCTCCTTACCATATCTATCTTAGTCGCTCTCGCATCAGAAGATGCCGTTATATCAAGAAATACAAGTTCGTCTGCACCCGCTTTCCCATAAGCAGCACCAACAGTAACCGGGTCACCCGCATCTTTAAGATCAACAAAATTTACACCTTTAACAACTCTGCCGTTATTTACATCCAAACACGGAATTATTCTCTTTGTAAACATATATCTACCAAGCCTTTCCTTTGCTGCCTAATCACACCTGTAGTGCAACAGACCACTTTCTTTTCTGTTTCCAATTTATGCACGATTTAATTTTTTAAACAACTATTTTTAAACAACTAAGTATATAATGCTGCCTTGAATTTTTGCATTTACATTACCGTCTGTTTTAACTATCGCATCACATTTTATAATTCACAAAAATTCTTTAATATCTGCAATCCGACATCACCGCTTTTTTCCGGATGAAACTGGCAGGCAAATATATTGCCATGCTCAACAGATGCATGAATGTGTGTTATGTAATCGGTAGTTGCTGCTACATCGTTTTCATTTTCTGCCTGAAGATAATATGAATGAACAAAGTAAACATATGAATTGTCAGAAACACCTTTGAAAAGTCTGCTCCCATCTTTTATCTTAATTGAATTCCATCCCATGTGAGGAATTTTGTACCCATCTTTTTCTGGAAATTTGACTATCTTTCCCGGAAGAAGCCCAAGACCTTTTACGCCCGGTCCCTCCTCACTGCTCTCAAACATAAGCTGAAGTCCGAGACATATTCCTAAAAACGGTTTATTTTCTTTAACTATCTCATGTATTACCTCAACAAGACCAAATTTATTAAGTTTCTCCATCGCATCACCGAAAGCACCCACTCCCGGCAAGATAACTTTATCCGCTTTAAGAAGTTCATTTCTGTCTCTTGTGACTACACACTCTTCACCGAGATATAACAAAGCTTTCTCAACACTCTTAAGATTTCCTGCATCATAATCAATAATTGCTATCATTCTGTATATCACCTCTGCTGTCATTATTTTGTATGTTAAAAGTGTACCACATACGGGTGGTGTTGTCGATATGATAATTTCTGTACGATAAAGAAATACTTTTGACTATGTTCTCCACTTTTTCAAACAAAAAACTCACCGACTTTTTTATACCGGTGAGTTTTTATTTACTTACTTAGCTGCAATAGCATTAACTTTGCTTGTATATTCACTGCTGCCTAAGCTAAGAATATCATATGCCTGTGACTTTGACAGACCAAATTCATCTGACAAAATATCAAGTATCTTATCATAAACACTCGCAAGGTCGTTTTCTATCTCAAGGTCATATGCAGTCTTTTTATTTGCATCATATTTCTTAAGTCCCATAAGAAGAGCATCCAATGCTTCAGGATATTTTTTGACATTTTCATAGTTCTGATAGGAATCAAGAGCATGCTGAACTTTCATAACAGTCACAATCTTTTTATACTGCTCAGGATTTTTTTCCTTCATGTTTGTCCCTACAGCAGATTCATATGCCTGCGAATATCTGTGCATTTCAAAGTAATTTGTAGCTTTCTTCTTATCCAAACCGCTTCCAAAACTGTTTGTACCGATAATTATTCCGGCGAGTATTATAACTCCAAATACAGCTACTATTGAAACTCCAACCTTGTTAAGTTTTCCTACTACTTCATTTGCAGCAGCTTCTCTTTCGGCTTCTTTCTGTGCCTGTTTTTCCGCTTTCTTTGCTGCTTTTTCCTCCGCTTTTTTCGCTTTTGCTGCAGCTTTCGCCTCTGCCTTTTCAGCCTTCAGCTTTTCTTTTTCTTCCTTTTGCTTTGCTTTCTCAGCAGCCTTTTCTTCTTTTACTTTTTCGGCTTCTTCTTTTTTAGCAGCCTCTTCTTCTTCCTGTTTTTTCTCTGCTTCCGCTATCTCATCCGTGACTACATTTCCAAAAACTTTTTTGAAAATGCTCTGTTTTTCACCATCATCTTCCTTTTCTTCATTCTGAGGGAGTATATTGGATATGTCCTCCTCTTCTTGCATAGGTATATCAGGAATATCTGATATATCAGGAATTTCTTCATTTGAAACGCTGTCAAGGCTTATAACGTCATCAGATGTTGAGTCATCACTAAGCATCCCCAACAAATCAGAGAGATCATCCGCTTTCTGTCCATCACCTGCATCTGATCCACTATTCTCCTTCGACTGTTCTTCCGACTCATCACCTATAGAACCATTTTTATCAAAATTGTCCAAAAGACCTCCGAGCATATCATCTATAGAACCTGATTCGTCATCAGCTGTTCCATCTTCTGTAAGTGACATTATGTCATTATCAGGCTGTTCCTCGTCTGCTCCGTCCTCTGAGAGCGACATTATATCTGCATCTGACTGTTCCTCATCTGCTCCGTCCTCTGAAAGCGACATTATATCTGCATCTGATTGTTCCTCGTCTGCTCCGTCCTCTGAGAGTGACATTATATCTGCGTCTGACTGTTCTTCATCTGCTCCGTCCTCTGAGAGTGACATTATATCTACGTCTGACTGTTCTTCATCTGCTCCATCCTCTGAGAGTGACATTATATCTGCACCCGACTGTTCAGCTTCTGCATCTGATTGAGTTTCTATCTCAGTATCTTTTTCTGCTGCAATATCTTCTGATACCTGCGGTTCTTCGACAGTACTATCATCCGCCGCATTATTATCATCATCTTTTATCTCCGGATATGTAGTTTTTATATCTGACCCGTCAGATAATTCCGATGCTATTCCATCGTCTTCTGAAAAATCTATGTCAGGAAGTGGTATATCAATATCGTCTTCTGACTCATCCTGATGTCCGGACTCATCAAAATCAATAGTTGAAGCTACATCCGAAACTCCTGACAGATCGTCCATATTATCCAACTCATCTATCTGTGGTAATCCCTCAAGTGCTGAAAGATCATCATATTCTGCAAAATCTTCATCTCCTGAATTGTCGCCAATATCCGGATTATCTTCCTGTAAACCTTCCTTTTCAATATTATCTTCTTCTCTCAATCCAATTATCTCCTTGCTTGATTTACCTATTTGGCCTATTCATTTCCAACCAATTTGTCAATAGCAGCAACAAGCTGGCCGATTTCCGGTTTGGAAAGCTGTGCATCCGCACCGAGCTGTTCACCTTTTATCTTCATTTCCTGATTTACAAGTGATGAGAATATAACTACAGGTATATGATTCATATCACCATTTTCTTTAACCAGCTTGGTAAGACGATGACCATCCATCTGAGGCATCTCAATATCTGTTATAATACATGCTACTTTTGAATCAAGATCACCACTTGCATTATATTCCTGAAGTTTATCCCAGCACTCCTTACCATTTGCTGTTGTTGTCAGATTTGTATATCCTGCCTGTTCAAGACAGTTCACTATCATCTTGCTAAGTAATTGTGAATCCTCTGCTATAAGTATAGGTGTTTCATTCCTTGTTCTGTGTTGCATTCTCTCAACATCTGACATTCTAAGTCCCGTCTCAGGATTTATATCTGCTACGATTTTTTCAAAATCAAGAATGATTATAAGTTTTCCATCTATTCTGACAATTCCTGTTGCCATGCCCTCTCCGCCTGTATTTACTGTTGAATCCGGCTTAACTATATCTGACCATGACACTCTGTGTATTCCCAAAACACCATTTACATGAAATGCCGTATTTAATTTATTGAAATTTGTAACTATATACATATCTCCTGTCGGTGTTTCAGGCTTTGGCAGATGAAGACACTCTGCAAGATCTATAATTGAGATAATCTCATCTCTCGGCATAAATATACCTTCTATGCGTGGATCAGCATTCGGTACAGGTGTAGGTGTCTGAAAAGAAATAATCTCCCTTATTTTTGCGACATTTATTCCATAGTAATTGTTTGCAACACGAAACTCTAATATTTCCAGTTCATTTGTTCCACTCTCTAATAAGATTCCTGTTTCCATATCCTTACCTCCAATATCTTTTCACATTTGTAAGTTTATTTAATATTTACCTGTGCCATCATATCTTTGTTGGTTACTTCCAAAAGAACATTTTTCAACTTTGTACCCGAAGGAATTTCAAATACAAGTATCGAATTTACACTTTTTCCTCCAGCTACAGTTTTCTTTATAAAATGAATGTCCTCGTTTGCAATAGTTAAAAGCGGAGTGTCCATATCTTTACCATCAACATTCAAAACATATGAACTCTTATTTTTTGTCATATCAATCTTTTTGTTTTGTCCGGAAGTATTTTTAAATTTTATATTAACAACAAACAGCTTTTTACCCTTGTGTGCTGATATATCTGATACCCCCGTGCTGATAGCACTGTCATACTTATAACCGGTTACTTTTGCTTTAAATCCGGATAAATTCATGGCATCACTAAGTGATACCGACTTTTGCTGCGGCTCTGATGACTCCGTTGGATTATCTGAATTTAAAGGTGTGACCGGCTGCATGGTACTACCTATCTCCGGCGAAGCTGTCGGTTTCGGAACTGCTGTCGGCTGTATCTGAGGAGTTGCCGTCGGTTCTTCCTGATAATTATCATTGTCTAACTTCATATTATATGTATAATTTTTATCACTCTTTAACAGACTATCTGCCATATACTCTGCTATCGCATTATTCTGATCTTCTGTCAATGTCTGAACACTCGCACATCCTGTCAGACAAACTGCCGTGGCTGCTGCCACAATGAACATCCCTTTTCTCATATTGTCCCTCCGTGCTTTATACACATTGCAAATGAGTATTCTTACTTACTGTCCACATTTTGCTGTGAACTGTAATGATTTTCCATCATTACCACCCATTTTTCATCTTTTTATATAATACCACATTTGTGACATTATCGTCAACGAATATGTGCTCCCTTATTAATTTTCTATATCAAGCTCAAACCAGAACTCTACTCCATCCTCATGATTGAGGACACCGCACTTTTGATTCATTGATTCCATTATTGCCTTTACGATTGACAAACCTATACCGCTTCCACCGTACTCTCTTGTTCTCGCTTTATCTACTTTATAAAACTTTATCCATATTTTGTCGAGTTCCTCCTCCGGAATACATTTTCCGGTGTTAAAGACGCTGACTCTCACAACTTTATCCGTTTTTTTCAGGCTTACTTTTATTTTTTTCTCGCCATCAACATGATTTATCGCATTGCTGACATAATTCGTAACTACTTCTTCTATCATATATTCATCAGCCCAAACATAAATCTGCGGATAATCATCTATCTCTATCTGTGCCTCTTTTTGTTTTGCAAGAAGAGTTGCTGAATTTATTACCGTCCTTACAACCTGAACAATATCAAAATGTTCAAAATTCACCTGGTTATTTCCAAACTCTATCTGATTTAATGTGAGAAGCTTCTTTACCATCTTATTCATTTTATCAGCCTCGTCCATTATAACTTCGCAATAAAATTTCCTGCTCTCACTGTCATCATTTATATTATCATAAAGACCTTCCGCATATCCCTGTATAAGTGCAATAGGTGTTTTAAGTTCATGTGATACATTTGATAGGAACTCTTTACGCATTTCGTCTATCTGTATCTTCTTTTCAATATCCTTTTGCAATTCATTGTTTGCTGTCTTTAATTCTGAAATCTTTTCTTCCAGGTTTTCCGACAATGTATTTATGCTGCTGCCCAGTACACCTATCTCATCATGTTCTTTAACCGGATATCTTACTTCAAAATTAAAATCTGCCATCTTCTGTGCTATCTCTGTCAGTTTTCTGATTGGCTTCGTAAAATTATTTCCTATAAATACCATCAGAATCACACCGGATATTATAACACCCACACCGACATAAAGAAGAAATGAATTAAATATACCTATATTTTCTGCCATGCTCTGATAGTTCGTACTTACATATACAAAGGCTCCCGAATCAAGCTTGCCAAAAAGTTCAATATAATATGAACCTATCCTCTCATCAAGCACCTTATATACACAATATTCATTTTTCATATCAATAAGATTACGCTTTTTATCCCTGACATAATAACTTTGTGAATCCTCAATACCAACAACATAATCTTTAGTTTTGTCTATAATGTTCTGCCTTTGAAATTCAGTAATAACTTTTTCACTTGGATAATCATATTGATAATATACTTTTCCAAAAAAATTGTTCAGTCTGAATATATACACACTGGATGTGTTATTCGCAGACATTATTTCAAGATTAAGCGTCGAATCGTCCGATAACCCTGTCGACTCTCCACTACTGTAATCCTTATCTTTATTTACTATTGAATTTGCTTCCTCATAACATTCTTCAAGCATTGATACTTTGCTGTGCTGATAATAAGAGGGCAGAAAAACCCTGTTCATAAACCATATTGCCGCCAATGTAAATCCCAACATTCCTATCATTATCAATATAAGCTTAGTACGTATGGATTTAATCCCATAAAATCTTTTTTGTCTTTTCAGCTCCATACATGACACCTCCATTAAAAGCTATATTGCAAATTTCCTAAGACACTTCAAATTTGTATCCCATTCCCCAGATTGTCTTTATGTATTCCCCTTTTTCGCCAAGCTTACTACGCAATTTTTTTACATGGGTATCTATTGTCCTTGCATCTCCGAAATAATCATAATTCCAGACATTATTTAAAATGCGTTCTCTTGACAGTGCAACGCCTTGGTTTGTCACAAAATATGTAAGCAGTTCAAACTCTTTAAAGCTTAATTCAATTTGCTTTCCATCAATCTTAACCTCATGTGCAGACTGATTTATACAAATACCACCTACCTCTATATCTCCATCATCAAGAGCATTTGTTCTTCTTAGTATTGCCTCAACCCTTGCAACAAGAATCTTAGGACTAAATGGTTTTGAAATATATTCGTCTACGCCAAGTTCAAATCCAAGAAGTTCATCTTTTTCGTCACTTTTTGCCGTAAGCATTATTATAGGTACCTGAGAATATTTCCTTATTTCTCTTACAACTTCCCAGCCATCCATTTTAGGCATCATAACATCGAGCAGTATAAGTGCTATATCTTTATTTTCATAAAACTTATCTACAGCCTCTTCTCCGTCACCTGCTTCTAAAACATCGAAATTACTTTTAACTAAGAAGTCCTTGACAAGCTTTCTCATTCTCGCTTCATCATCAACAACCATAATTTTCAATTTTTCCATAATAACCCTCTTTTCTGCATATGTTTTTGATACCGGTAAAATTTTACCCTTACTTATTTTTCAATCTTTCTTCTTTTTCCTGTATCTCTTTTTCTCTCTTATCTAGTGCTTTTTCTTTATCACTTAAATCCTGCTCCCATTTTTCATACTTGTCGATTAATTCATTTTCCATATTTGATTTATAATCAGTGAAATATGTAAATACAGAATACTTTGACTTCACTGTTATGAATATGACTGCTATAAGCAATATGCATAAAAAAACAATAGCCATATTTTTTATTTTTTTTCCTGCTTTTTCCGCTTCATAAGCATTTTTATATTTCTCCACATTTTTTTCCAGCACATCTTTGTCCGTAATACTTTTCCCTGACATTTTTTCTTTAACTCTCGGCACAACCGGTACATATGCCAGTTGGTTTTCTTTAACTATTCCTGAAGAAAGAAGTCTTTTTCGCATATTTTCTATAAATTCAAGTCCAATAACCGTCTGAAACGACTTTTTTTCCACAGCCTTATTATATATTTTTAAGACTGCTTTCATATCAGACATATTTGAATTTGCGACAAGATATTCTATAGTTTCTTTTTCCTTGCATGCTCTTTCATAGTCTTTTCTTGTTGAAAACACAAATCCGTCAAGTATAAATCTTTTATCATCTCTCATACTTTATCCCCCATGTCTGCACACTATGCTTTCAAACTGTCAAACTTATCATTGTAAACAGTTTTAATTTTTTCCATATAATTATATCATAAATTTGTGTTTATCCGGTGATTATTTTGACAATTTCCTCAACTTTTGAAACAATATAATCGGCACCCGCATTTTCTAACTCACCTGATTTTGCAAAGCCATAATAAACACCAAGAACATCTATTCCACAATTATGTGCTCCTACTACATCATGTTTTCGGTCACCTACCATAAGCACTGATTCCTTTTCAGCATCCGTTATCCCAAGTCTTTTTAAAGTTTCCTCTATAACACTCTGTTTTGTATTTCTGACCGCATCAAATGTGCTTCCTGTTATTTCTTTAAAATATTTCTTCAGCCCGAAATGTTCAATAATCCTTTTTGCTGTCTCCTCTGGCTTAGATGTTGCTACTGCCAGTATATACCCATTTTCTTTTAATGTCTTTAACATTTTTTCGATTCCATCATACGGCTCATTTTCAAAAAGTCCGGTAACATTATATCTCTCCCTGAACTTTGCTGTTGCCGCTTCTGCTTCTTTTTCTGACATTTTGCTTATTGTCATAAATCCTTCCGTAAGCGGCGGACCTATAAATTCGAGCAGTCTGTCATTTTCAGGAATTTCCCATCTGGCTGCTTCTAATGCATATTTAACACAATTTGTTATTCCCTTACTTGAATCAGTAATTGTACCGTCAAGGTCGAATAAAATATATTTATACATAAATTTATACCTCATTTTGTTTTTTTCAATACTTCATATAAAATAAAAAGAGCCCGGGAAGGCTCTTTTTATCGGATAACTCGTGTTATCCAGCGTATAATAGGGTGGGAGTAGAAAGTTTTCACTTTCTGAGATAAAATTATAATCATTAAATATGTCTAAATTATGTCCAAATTGTTAATATGTCGTTCATATTTTAGTTTTTATTAAATTATTTTTATATTTGTTGTTAAATTGTATAAAATCAACCAAAAATATGTAATACTCAACATTTTTTGATTGATTTTTGTTAAAAATTGTGCAATACTGTGTTAGGAATGTTTTACAATTTTTGTGTATCTTTAATATATATTTTGGGATATTTACATAGATATACATTATATTTAATCTTTTACCGGATACAAACATTCAAAATATTATATATTTATTCAGGAGGTTTTTTTACAATGGCGTTAAAAAATCAGTATCTTATTGACTTACTTGAAACAGTAAAAAAGAGAAATGCAGGCGAGCCTGAATTTATCCAGGCAGTTATGGAAGTATTTACTTCACTTGAGCCTGTTGTTGAAAAAAGACCTGACTTAGTAGAAGCAGGCGTATTTGAAAGAATCGTTGAGCCTGAAAGACAGATCATTTTCCGTGTACCTTGGGTAGATGACAATGGTAAAGTACAGGTAAACAGAGGTTTCCGTATCCAGTTCAACTCTGCTATCGGACCATACAAGGGAGGTCTTAGACTTCATCCTTCAGTTTACAGTGGTATCATTAAATTCTTAGGTTTTGAGCAGATCTTCAAAAACTCACTTACAACACTCCCTATGGGTGGTGGTAAAGGTGGTTCCGACTTCAATCCTAAGGGTAAGAGCGATGGAGAAGTTATGCGTTTCTGCCAGAGCTTCATGACAGAACTTTGCAAACATATCGGTCCTGACTGTGATGTTCCTGCCGGTGATATTGGAACAGGTGCAAGGGAAATCGGTTATATGTTCGGACAGTACAAGAGACTCCGCAATGAGTGGTCTGGTGTTCTTACTGGAAAAGGACTTACATACGGTGGTTCTTTAGCACGTACAGAAGCAACAGGATTTGGTCTTTGCTATTTCACAAATGAAATGCTCAAGGCTAATGGTAAGAGTTTCAAGGATCAGACAGTTGTTATCTCAGGTTCAGGTAATGTAGCTATCTATGCTACAAAGAAAGCAACAGAATTTGGTGCAAAAGTTGTTGCTTTATCTGATTCAAACGGATATGTTTATGATCCTGATGGAATCGAGCTTGAAATAGTTCAGCAGATTAAAGAAGTTGAAAGAGGACGTATCAAAGAGTATGTTGACAGAACATCCCACAAGAATGCTACATATACAGAAGGATGCAAGGGTATCTGGAGCATTAAGTGTGATATCGCACTTCCATGTGCTACTCAGAATGAGATTGATGGCGAAAGTGCTAAACTCTTAGCTGAAAACGGATGCTTCGCAGTATCTGAGGGTGCTAATATGCCTTCTACTCCTGAAGCTATTGATGTTTATTTTGCAAACAATATGCTTTATGGACCAGCTAAAGCCGCAAATGCAGGTGGTGTTGCAACATCAGGTCTTGAGATGAGCCAGAACTCTGAGAGACTTTCATGGACATTTGAAGAAGTTGACAGCAAACTTCACAACATCATGAAAGAAATCTTCAAGTCTTGTGACGAAGCTGCTAAAGAATTTGGTATGCCTGGTAACTACATGGCAGGTGCTAATATTGCCGGATTCCTTAAAGTCGCTGAAGCAATGAAGGCTCAGGGATGCTGCTAATTATTTAGCTTTTCTCATATTAATATAAATAAACAAGCCCCTCATTATAAATATTGAGGGGCTTGTTTTTGTATTACATGAGTAATTTGCCTATTTATATTTATTTTTTCTTCTCTTTACATTTCATTCTATACTCTTTTCTCTATTTATTTTTTACTTACATTTTGTTCTATTTTTATTTTTACTTGTCATTTTATTTTTTAACTTACCACTTATCTTTGATGTGATTAAGATAGTGCATCCTGTCTTTTTCATACCTATCTTTTGTTTCCTTATCTCTTGCCTGCTTTGATATGGCAAATTTTCTCCGCTGTGCTTCTTCATTTTTAAAAATATTCATAATCCCTTTACTGGTATCTTCGATACATTCTTTGCAATATCTCCCTATCGGAAAAAGTGCACCGCACCTCTCGCATCTTTCCGCCTCTTTTAATTCCCCAGGCATTTCAAGTCTGCCTTTCTCAAGAAGCATATCTATTACTTCAAGTTTTACCCCAGTCTTCACCGAAATCTCAACTGCTGGTGCCGATCCATTTTCATCAATATATTTTTTTATCAATCCAAAATCATCATAATAATCTATGTGACATCTTTGACATACATATCTTCCACTTCCTTTAAAATACAATCTTGCTCCACATCTTTCACATTTTGTCGGAATATTCTTTTCTATTTGTTCCAATATATCGTCTCTGTCGTATCCCATTTTTTGTGCTCCCTTGTAAACTTTAATCGTCAAACGGATTCGTGGCATCTACACCGACTGCTCTTATAACACAGTCAGATACACTTGTAAATTTTAATTGTCTAACGGATTCGTGGCATCTACACTGACTACTCTTATAGCACAGTCAGATACACTTATAAACTTTAATTATCTAATGGATATTTATCGTACGCTTACACATCTAAATAACTCTCATTTTTAAGCCTGTCTAGTATATAATTGACCGTATCCCCGCAGAATTTAAGTATGCTGTTATAATCAAGGAATCTACTATTTTCTTCAATATGTTTTTCTTCAAAAAAATACTTTATTATCCATCTGCGGCTCTTGTCAAGCTCCTCTTTTGTTATCATATTTTTTATATAATAATCTCTAGTTTCTCTCAATATCTTTTCTGCCTCTGAAAGCTCCGGCATCTCTTTAACAAGTTTAAAATCAACAAGATCCGTATCCTTGTTAAAATACACAAAAGTTTCTCTATCACGCTCTGTCAGACCTATTTTACTTATATTTTGAAAATATTTTGGTCTTTCGTATAAAATAAACCTTTTGTCTGTCATCATGTGAGTTATATAACCAAGATAGAGTCCTGATGCCACTCTTTCATCCTCGCAATGCTCTCTCCAAAAGTCAGCCATTCTTTTTTCAAACACCTTTATTGTTCCGTTTTTTCCAAAATCACCATCGGGTATTCCATCCCTAAAATGTGTATGAAGCTTCATGTTCCTCTCATAATTTTTTCTTTCCATTATCCCATCAGGACACATGTTACCCGCAATAAACATATTTTTATCAAAATGAATATTGCTGCCGTCTGCCAATCTTATCTTATAACCATTTTTTTTGATATTTTCAGCAATCCTGACTGCGATAACAAGATGAATCATCGTTCCTGCCATTGTCATTCATCCTTCCTTCTTATTAATTCTATTGATTTCCATTTATTAACACATAGTCATGTGGACATTCGCACTCCACTATTCTACTTGCTCATAACACTATTTGGTTATTTACTTAGCATCACTTATGTTATTATCTATCCTCCTAAACACCGTGTCAATATTTTATCTTCTCAACATACGCTCTATCAATGCTCCTCCATTCTCATTAAGCCACTTTTTATAATTTGGGTAATCAGGCATATACCTTTCAACTTCCTTCCAAAATTTTTTGGAATGGTTCATCTGCTTTAAATGACAAAGCTCATGCACGACTACATAATCCAGCACCTTGTCAGGCATGAGCATTAAAAGACAATTAAAATTCAAATTTCCTTTACTGCTGCAGCTTCCCCATCTTGTTTTCTGGTTTCTTATCGTAATCCTGCCATAAGTTACTCCCATTATCTCTGCATAATATTTTACTTTATCTGGAATTACTGACAATGCTTTTTGACATAATTTCTCTATATCTGCATTCGTAAGTGCCGGTTCTTTTTTCTGCTTTTTATTTTCTTCTGCCTTAAAATACATCTGTACAAGGTGCTTCTTTATCCAATTCTGTTTCTCCTCAACAAATTTTATGATTTCATTTTGAGGTATTTTCTCAGGGGCTCTCACAACAACTCTCATATCCGGTCTTATTTCTATTGCAAGCGTTTTTCTTTTACTTCTTATTACTTCTATATGTGTTTTATCATCTAAATCCATTTTTTATATTTGCTCCCCATCTCCAGCATATGCATATTATTGATAGTTTTTTTGTAACAAAAAAAGTCCTGATAATATCAATATTTTCAAGACTTTCCATTTAAGCTGAAAATGGGACTCGAACCCACGACCCCTTCATTACGAGTGAAGTGCTCTACCAACTGAGCTATTTCAGCACTGCCTTAATAGTTTACCTTATTTTTCTGTTTAGGTCAAGTATCTTTTAAATATTTTATAACATATTTTTAATTATTTTTAATTATTTTTCAATTCTATGATTTCCTGCTCGGTAAGTTTCCGGTAATTGCCCTTTTTAAGTTTGCTGTCAAGAATAAGACTTCCCATGCTCACCCTTTTCAGATATGTAACTGTCTTGCCGAGTTTTTTCATCATTCTCTTAACCTGGTGAAATTTTCCTTCATGTATTGTCAGATAACATGATGATATATTATTCTGAATATCTGTTTTTAATATTTCCATTTTTGCAGGAATTGTATTTTTCTCTTCACCTATATCAAGACCTTTTTCCACTGCATCCACATCAACATCATCAAGTATTCCTGAAACTTCAACATAGTATGTTTTTTCCACATGATTTTTGGGAGCTAATAATCTGTGAGCCAGCTCTCCGTCATTTGTTATAAGTAAAAGTCCCTCTGTATCTATGTCTAATCTCCCTACAGGAAACAGGTCCTTTTTTTCCGATGAACTTATTATATCCACAACTGTCTTATGCTCCCTATCTGTTGTTGCCGATACAAATCCTTTGGGCTTATTCAACATGTAATATTCATACTTATTATATTTAATCTGCCTGCCATCTACACTGACTATTGATAATTTCTCATCAATTTTAGTTTCAGGCTTTTTTACCTCATTTCCATCTACAGTTACACTTCCTGTTCTCACTATCTTTTTTACTTCACTTCTTGTCCAGCCAGACATTTCAGAAAGGAACTTGTCTAATCTTATCATATCAGTCTCCTAAATCGGGCTGAACACTCATGTCCAGCCCGGTTCACTTCAAATTCACTCATTGCCGCATAGTTTTGACTGCCGAAGTCAAGCTTGCAATAAATAACAAATCAATGATATGCCATTTTTACAGTCTGTCATAAAGTTCGGCATACTTCTGTGCTGACTGTCCCCATGAAAAGTCTTTAGCCATTCCTCTGTCAATAATCTTATTCCACTCGCGTTTACGGTTAAAATATACATCCTTGGCATAACGGATAGTATTTAACATCTCATGAGCATTATAATTGCAGAATGAAAAACCTGTTCCTGTTCCCTCATATTCATTGTAAGGTTCTACAGTGTCTTTAAGACCACCAGTCTCACGCACGATAGGAACTGTTCCATATCTAAGACTCATCAACTGACTAAGTCCACATGGTTCAAAAAGTGACGGCATCAGAAATGCATCACAAGCCGCATATATCTTATGTGAACGCTCATTTGAATAATAAATATTCGCTGATACTCTGTCATGATACTTCCACTCAAAATGACGGAATAAATGCTCATATTTTTCTTCACCTGTTCCAAGCACGACAAGCTGTGTATCCTCCGCACAGATTTCTTCTATGACATAATCTACAAGATCAAGACCTTTCTGGTCTGTAAGTCTTGAAACTATTCCTATCATAAACTTCTTATCATTTTCCTCAAGTCCAAGCTCTCTCTGTAAAGCCCTCTTATTCTTTATCTTTTCGCGTCTAAATGTTTTTACAGAATAATTTTTGTAAATCAAAGGATCTGTTTCCGGATTATACTCATCATAATCAAGACCATTTACAATACCTACAAGCGAATTTTCTCTCGCACGCATAAGTCCGTCAAGTTTTTCACCGTAAAACGGCATCTTTATCTCCTCTGCATATGAATCACTGACTGTTGTTACCAAATCAGCATAAACAATTCCACCTTTAAGATAATTTGCATCACCATATGCTTCAAGTTTGTCCGATGTAAAAAACGAAGGTTTTATCCCTGTTATATCCTTAACCTTTTGCAAATCCCATACACCCTGAAATTTAAGATTATGTATAGTCATTATTGTCTTAATATTCGTATAGAACGGATTTTCCTGAAACATATCATGAAGATATACAGGAATG
>ENA-OUQW01000577-OUQW01000577.1-human-gut-metagenome-genome-assembly--contig:-NODE-577-length-46597-cov-21.246895_pt1 | contig 46597 bp, 44 predicted proteins | sample MGYA00248464_ERZ548849 | MGnify/ENA primary metagenome ERZ548849 (study PRJEB26491, sample SAMN04978193) | human gut metagenome | host: Homo sapiens | study: EMG produced TPA metagenomics assembly of... | reverse complement strand
ACGGACGCACACGGTCAGTATTTTCCTCTTTGTTTCACTGCTGTCTCTCCGCAAATATATCGCCTCTCTTTAAGTATCCTAGTACGTATACTAATAATATCATAACAAGTGCAAAAAGGCAAGTGGAATTTAAAACTTTACCTCCGTAAATTGTGACATTTCCGCAAACGCTGGCTTCTTCCATTACTCACGGAACTTTATGACTTCTTGAATACTGCCCGAAAAGGAAAAGCCGCCATCTGTTGACAGCGACTTTTCTTGCTTAGTATTAACAGTATATAAGCTCACTCGAAACGTTTTCCATAGCAGCACTACGGATGTGGTTCATTCTCTGTACCCACAGCATTTGATTTTCCGCTTTGAGGGCTTCCGTTACGCCCTCTTTTTCGGAAAACTGTTTTACCAGCCGAGAAAACATTGCTTCTGCCTGCTGATGGGCTTTTGTGCAGTCAGTATTGCAAAACCTCTGCCTTGTGCTGTTCGGATAGAACTCCCGGCAGCACTGAAACATTCGCTCCGATCCAGACGTTATCTCCCACTGTGATAGGCAGGGCGATCTCCAAATGTAACTTTGCTCTATCATCATATATACTACAGCTTATACTGCATGAAATTACCATTATGAACGAACCCGAAATCCGTATACAACTTAACCCCCATGTCAGATGCCGTGATCTGTATCGTTCCACATCCATAATCCCTTGCATTATTTACAACACGGGCTAACAGTTCCTTTGCAATGCCCTTTCTTCTATAATTAGGGTTGGTAAACATACTGGAGAGCAACCCAATTCTTCCACTTGGGCATCCAAAATATGGCGGTTTCTCCACAAATGACATACCGCTTGTCCCTATAATATCATCCCCGTCAAAAGCCAGCCATGATACAAATGTTCCGTCTGCCATATGGCGGGTATAATAATCCTTAAGCGCTGGCACCAGGTCTATCTCTTCTTTTGCGCCCTCTTCCCTGAGCTGATTTATTCTCATATTTATAAATGTATCAAGTTCATTTTCTGTAAGTCTTCTGTAGTCTATTTTCATTTACTTGCATCCTCCATTCCAGAATCCCTTTTTCCTCCAGGATAGGTAAACACGTTGTTCTTGTTACATTTTATTCACTCTTCACCAGCTCATCTATCAGCTCTATAGCCTCTCTTATCATGCCATCACAGTGCACTTTCTTGATTCCACCCTTTTGGGCATTTGCCTTTAACAGATCGGCACAATCGGTCATGCCATTGTGGTTATCTGCTATCCTGCGCCTGAACTGATTTATCACGTATGGATTCTCAACACCCAGAGCGCCAAGTACCATAAGCCCTCCTGTGATCGCACCGCAGGTTGAACCACACTTCATACCTCCACCGAAATTAGCACTGAGCTTTGCCGCCATATCTCCTGTTATTCCGAGTTCGTCCGCGTAAGCCCGCAGAATGGTCTGCGCACAGTTATTGACCATCGGTGTCTCGTTTCTTATCTCCATAGCTTTTTCTACGTGTTTATTCATTGCTGTTTCCTCCAATCCATGAACCTAATTCCTATTATATCATTATACATTATTTGTGATAATATCAAGTTTTTGATGCTTGTATTTATTTCATCCAAATCTATTCTATTAGTGACAATATTGTATCTTTCAATTGTAAAATCTCTTCCTTAAATAAAAATTTTTAGTTATACAAAAGAAATCCAGGAAAGACATATATCCTCCCTGGATCAATTACTCCTGAAAAATTTTTCATTTCCCTCACTCACTGATAATCTTCCTGCTGCACAGATACGTTATAAGGAAATATCCGCCATATATGATTACCACGATGGCAGCCGTGATTCCGATAGCACCTGCTATATCATACGCTCCCATAGTGTCAAGAATCTTCGTGCTGACCATCATTCCAAATACCGAATGGACTATGGCGAGAGCAAGTGGGAATACGAAGAATAGTCCCATCTGTGAGAAAAGGGCCTTGTTGATCATGTGCTGATCCACGCCAAGCTTTCTGAGCTTCTTGTATCTCTCTATGTTGTCTGTACTCTCTGAGAGCTCTTTGAGTGCGAGGATGGCTGCACCGGATATGAGGAATATGAGTCCGATATACATACCTATAAATGATGCGATAGCTCCAACTCCCACGCTGGCTGCCTTAATACTATCTTTAGTGTTTACTGTGATAAGTCCGCAGGTCACATCCTTATTCGATACCTTATTTATAATCGTATCGCTATCCTGTATGGCATCTATGTCCTGATCGGCATACTTTCCGATGAAATACTCTTTCGCGAACTGTGCACCTTCAATGGCTGAATCCGGCACGATAAACACACCTGTGTTGAGGGGCTGAGTGGCAAGCTCTATATCACCATCTATACAATACGAGATAACCGGTTTAAGCTTGTTGCCATATACCTCTATCTCTTTTCCCTCCTGAAGTCTCTCATCACGGATCTTAACGAATATTCTATAATTTGCAAGGATGGCATACTCGTCATCGGCAAGCTGGAGCTCAGCATTGTCATAAATCTTTGCAACCTTGTTATAGTCGGACTGTGATATGATCTCCTCCGTTCCCTCATAACTAGACAAAGCGTTTACATCTATTCCAAGAGAATCAATCAGAGCCTCATCTCCCAGATAGTTTCTGATTGTAAGTGCAGGACATGTATATGTGTGTACGTCAACGTAATCTGAGAAGTATGATCCAAGATCCACATTATTTTCACTATATACATCTTCTATGCTCTTTCCATCAGTCACCTCAAGTTTCTTCAAAAGATCATTTGTCTCGCTGTCATTACCCATCTCGTCTTCGTCATAATAGATTGAATCACTGCTCTGGGTTTTCGATATACTCACATCCGCTCTTGCGTACTTTGCAATGCCCTCATTTAAGGAATTCTTCACTGCAAGCGCTGATGAAAGCACACATATTGTCACAAAAAGCATCAAACAGATGACTGATATTGAAAGTACATTTGTATTTACACGGCTGCTCATCTGTCTGACGACAAATGTATTGAGTCCCTTATAGTACACATTCTTCATGGATGACACAATCCTGAAGAGCATTCCGGATACCGACCAGAAGAAGAGCACCGTTGCAACGCATCCGACCACGATCCACTTGTAGAGATCATTCATGTACATGTCATTTAGATCGGTAATTACCGCATGATAAGCATATCCAAGTGATACAGCTGATATCAGGAACACGATAACTGATACCCATGGATTCTTGATCTTGACGTTCTCAGACTTTCTTCCATTCTGGAAAAGGTCGATGAGCTTACATTTGCTGATAATAAATGTGTTGAAGATTATAACCACCACATATATGATTGCAAAATACAGACAGGTCTTGGCAAATGCGCTGCCCGAGAACACAAAGCTGTATGATGACATATCTGCATCGAACATGTTTGCAACAAGTACACTTGTTATCTGTGAGATTCCTATTCCGGCAAGAAGTCCTACCACAAGTGATACAAGTCCGATGATAAGTGTCTCTATGAAAAGCATTGTGGACACCTTGCGTTTTCCCATTCCAAGGATGAGGTACAGACCAAATTCTTTGTTATGCCTCTTCATCAGGAAACGGCTTGCATATATGATGAGGAATCCGAGCACAAATGCGATGAACACACTGACACCCGCAATCATCTTGCTCATGAGCTGCACGACCTGTCTTGTGTCAGCCGATATCCGGAGCATGGCGGTCTGCGTCTCTATGGCATTGAACACATAGAAGATTGCAACACCGAGTACCAGAGTGAAGAAATATATGGCATAGTCCTTTATACTCTTCTTCATATTTGATACGGAAAGCTTAAAGAGCGTCATTCAGATCACCTCCAAGCAGTGTCACGACATCTATGATCTTATTGAAGAACTCTTTTCTGGTATCTCCTCCTCTTCTGAGCTCGTGGAACACCTTGCCATCCTTGATGAAAAGTATCCTGCCTGCATAGCTGGCTGTAAATGAATCATGTGTTACCATGAGTATCGTTGTCATGAGATCCTCATTTAGATGCTTAAGTCTCTCAAGCAACAGCTTTGCCGACTTGGAATCGAGTGCTCCCGTGGGCTCATCCGCAAGCACAAGCTTTGGATCAGTGATGATTGCTCTCGCAGATGCTACTCTCTGCTTCTGACCGCCCGACATCTGATACGGTTACTTCTTCAGAACACTCTCGATCTCAAGCTCCTTTGCAACAGCCCTGACCTTCGCATCTATCTGTTTTGCAGGCACATTCTGTATCGAAAGTGCCAGTGCGACATTCTCATACGCTGTGAGTGTATCGAGGAGATTGAAATCCTGGAATATAAATCCAAGCTCCTCTCTTCTGAACTCGTTAAGCTTGTTGCCCTTGAGTGTTGTGATATCCTTGCCGCCCACATAGATGTGTCCGCTGCTAACCTTATCTATAGTTGAAACGCAGTTAAGCAGTGTCGTCTTACCACTTCCCGATGCGCCCATGATAGCGACGAACTCCCCTGTCTCCACAGCGAATGATATTCCATCTATGGCCTTTGTCATATTGGATTTGTTTCCGTAATACTTCTCAATGTTGTCAATCTTTAATATTTTTTCCATTGAAATGCCTCCTCAAATGTTTGTTTATTACTGCTCTCACCATTGAACATATTTGCAGTTTACACATTTTGAAAGCAATTGTCCTTTTTTCATTATTACCTAACATTACAATTCTGTAACCTAGGGGACGCTCACCCGATCTGGTATCCCACTATCGAAAAACGCAATTTTTATATCATCCAATCTTGTATATATCATTATGTCCAAATACTATACTCACATCTGTGTATTCATCCACCTTTGACGCTATATTCAGCTTATGTCCCAGCTGCCTGCACAGATTGTCTATTATATAAAGGCCCATACCTGTGGATTTCGCATGTTTCCGCCCATTTTCCCCGGTAAATGATTTCTTGCACACAAATGGAATATCAGACTGTGGTATACCTATTCCATTGTCCTTTATGTGCAGAGCCTTGCCGTCACCCACTGCTTCAGCCCAGATCTCTATAGTCTTTTCCTGTCCTCGGTCTATATACTTGATGCTGTTGCTCACGATCTGATTTACCATAAACTCAAGCCATTTTGAATCCGTCACAACACATTCATCCACATCATGAACATTCAGCGATATGTCACCATCAAGCAACATATCCTTGTTCTTCACAGCCACCCTTCCGATGACACTCTTAAGATTTGTCTCGGCAAATCTGTAATCTGCCGATGCATGCTCTGCCCTCACATAGTAGAGAACCTGATCTGCATACGCGTCAAGCCTTGCGACCTGATCCGCATATTTTCTCGGGATCACATCCCTGTTGTTGTGGCACATGAGCACCAGACTTGCTATCGGAAGCTTTATCTCGTGAACCCAGATCTCTATAAAATCCTTGAAATCCTCCACGCTATCCCTGTACTTTCTCACATTCTCAGTCATGGACTTGTTGATGTCGTACATAGCTGAATACACCAGCTTTCCCTCGTAGAAGTCAGGCTCGTCCAAAGTGTCAAGTATAAGATACTTCTGATCCAGTTCATCCAGATGTCCAACCAGACTGTTGTAGAACTTATATTTTCTCAGATAATCGAAAGCGATAACCGAGACGACAAATATCACAGCCACTATGACGAACATAATTCTCATCTGTAACTGTGAGTGAAATGCCATCATGAGCAGATATGTGAATATCACAAATCCCGCATATCCCGCAATTATTCCAAGTTTGTCCTTTATATACAAGCCAAATTTCATTTTACAAAATTACTCCAATCTTTTGTCACTGTAAATGATTTACAATCCCACTTACCTGTCATACAAGTCGGTATCCCTGCTTCTTTCTGGTCTCTATGGCATCATCATATCCAAGATCCGCCAGTTTCCCTCTGAGCCTGCTGATGTTCACCGTGAGTGCATTGTCATTTACAAACTCATCATTATCCCACAGGTCTGTCATGATCTCATCTCTCGACACTATCTTTTCCCTGTTGGCAAGCAGCAGCTGGAATATGATCATCTCATTCTTGGTGAGAACCATCTCCTGATCACCTTTGCTGATTGTCCCCTTGCTGAAGTTGACCTCCGCATCTCTGTATGATGCCGTATTCTGGCTGCCCTCCATGCGCTTGAGCACCGCCGCTATCCTAAGCAGAAGTATCGTTGGATTGTATGGCTTTGTTATATAATCATCCGCGCCATAACTCATGGACAGCACCTCATCCATCTCGGAAGTCCTGCTTGTGACCATGATGATAGGCACATCAGATTCCTTTCGTATCTCCTTCACAAGGTTTCTGCCGTTTATACCCGGAATGTTGATATCCATGAGCACCAGATTCGGCGCCGCTTTCAATATATCGTCCTTTGTATTGTCAAAGCTCTCAAGACTCTCAGCCTCATAGCCCTCATTCTCAAGTATCTGCACAAGCTCCTCACAGATGCTCTCGTCATCTTCCACCACAAATATCTTTTTCATCTTTATTTCTCCATTTCCTATTTTCCATTTAGGCAATTACGAAACCCTTAATCTATTCAACATGCAAGAAGATGTTTAGCATTACCAAATCAGGGGAATACGAAGTCGCCGGTACTTAGATGGCACGTTAGTGACATCTTTAGTACCGTTGCAGACTGAGTTAAGCGAGAGCGACCCCTGATCGGTATGCTAAAACATCTCTTGCACATTCAGCGTATTTAAGTTTCGCAATTGCCTATTTTCCCATTTTAAGTGGCATATCCACCAACATCCTCGCCCTGTTGTAAACATTCAGCTTTGAACCACTGGAATCCACATCACAGCTCACTATCATGCCCTGCGGCAGCTTCTTCTGAAGCGAAGGGTACAAACCTCTTCCGCAGGTGTGATTAGGCATACAGCCAAATGGCTGAACCGCCAAAACCTTTGGACACTCATGGAGTATGTGTCCCGTTATCTCCGCGCCGATGAGCCAGCCATCTCCTGTTTTATATCCCCAGCTCACATACCCATCAGCCTCACGCTTCATCGTGAAGAAATCCTCCATGGTATAGAACCCATATTTTCTAAGCGCCTCTATCATTGCTCTCTGCAGGCTGCCGAAGAACTTCAGCCCCGCCTTGTAAAGCAGAGATTCAAATGTCATATTGTCTGTGAGATGTGAATCCATATAGTACATGGCATACCAAGAAAGCCCATTTGTATGGCTCTCACATCCATTTGACTCAAGGAACTTTATCATATCCCAGTTGCCCAAGTGACAATATTTTATGTACAGTTCACCAACTATCCCAACACGCTGTTTCCTCTTATCATGCAGCTTTATCCGCGAAAAATCCCTGGCAATCCTGACAAAGTTTCGTTTCATCCTGCCTAGTGTCAGATTCTTTCCCTCTTTCAGATCTCTGGACAGGATATCTATCCACTTCTGCCACATCCTTTGTGACTGTCCCTTTTTCACCTCATTGGGTCTTGTCTGATTGAGGAGCAGCATGAGTATATCTCCGTAAAAGAGTCCGAACAGGGCTCTCCACACCATGAATGGATGCACGCGCATCTGGCATTCCTTCTCCAGCCCCTTAACATTCAGGGATAGTATCTTTACCCTGTCAAATCCAGCCTTTCTCACCGACTCCTTTAACACATGTAAGTAGTTGGCTCCCCTGCATGCATCCCCCGCCGTCGGCATGAGAAGTCTTGTCCGGTTGATGTCGTACTTTCCTGACTGCAGTGCATCTATCATCTGCCCGGCATTTAACACAATCGGATAACACATATCATTGTTCACATACTTAAGTCCCACATCCGTGATATGATCCTCATTTGACAGTATGACCGGATGATAATCCTTTGAATAAAAGGCGTATTTTATCAGAGGAAAATGCGCATCCAGCATGGCAGGGATCAGCAGTACATATTTTTCATCCCATGCGTTCTCGTCTATCTTATACATAATTTACTCCCCATATACTTTGCAGTGATATAACGTATTTGTAGCACTTTAATTATATATTATAACTTCTTTTGCATGCACCTAGCCACTGTTTACTAATTAATTATGTTAAACTTATTTTTTGATATAACAAAGACACAGGTACTATATAAAATGTCACACCCGTTACAACGGTTTTAACATCTTATATAGCACCTGTGTCTCAATACAAATATTTTTATACACTGCTACAGCATCGACTGGGAATTGAACTATCGATGATTTTCCCGGTTCTTGTTCTTAAATTTATTCCAGAATACTCTTTGCAAGCTTCTGCTCCTCATCAGTAGGCGGGTCGATTCCCTCAAGCTTATATGGTATTCCAAGTCTCTCCCACTCAGTGATTCCGAGCTTGTGATATGGAAGTACCTCAACTTTATCGACAGTCTTGAGAGTATCTATGAACTCCTTTGTCTTCTTCAGATCATCCTCATCAGTTGTGATGGTTGGTACCAGTACGTGTCTGATCCACATATGCTTACCCTGATCTGACAGATACTGTGCAAGATCAAGTATATTGCTGTTGGAGAATCCTGTGAGATCTCTATGCTTGTCATCATTGATCTGCTTGATATCGAGCAGGAACAGATCTGTGAGGTTCATCAGCTCATTGAACTTGGAGAAGAATGGCTCCTCCCTTGTAAATGGATTGCCGGCTGTATCTATTGTTGTATGAATACCCTCAGCCTTTGCAAGCTTGAAAAACTCGATGAGGAAATCCATCTGAAGCAGCGCCTCACCACCGCTCACTGTTATACCACCGCCGTTTTTCCAATATGGCTTATAGCGGAGCGCCTGCTTTAACAGATCCTCAGGGGTCCTCGCCTCGATCTTGACGCCCTTATCCTTCAGCAGCTTTGTATTCTCTTCTATCTTCTTCTCAAGTTCTTCTCTCTCAGCATCGCTTGTTTCATCTGAGTAAAGCTTACTATAGTCTGTCACAAGATTCCATGTCTCTGGGTTGTGACAATATTTACATCTCATCTTGCAGCCCTGTAAAAAAACTACAAATCTTATGCCTGGACCATCTACTGCTCCAAAGCTCTCTGTCGAATGGACATATCCTAAAACCTGTTTCTTTTCAGACATATTTCACCTCTAAGTTCTTCCTATTCAAATATAACTCTCAATTAATGAAAGTAATTACAAACAAAACTACATGTCTATTATCTCTTATAAAAATGATATAAATACATATTCTTAAAAAAAGTCCCGGAGAGGTTATCCCCGGGACCATGGTTCTTGTTATATCTGACAAAGCATCTATAACTTCACTGAAAATCCAGCGTCAGCTAAGAATTAAAGTGAGTCATGGAATGTTCTGTTGATAACATCGAGCTGCTGCTCACGTGTAAGTGATATGAACTTAACAGCATATCCTGATACACGGATTGTGAAGTTAGCGTACTCTGGCTTATCTGGATTCTCCATAGCATCAAGGAGCTTATCCTTACCAAATACGTTTACGTTCAGATGATGAGCGCCCTGATCGAAGTATCCATCCATTGCGCTTACAAGCTTTGTAGCTCTCTCTTCCTCATCATGTCCAAGTGCTGATGGGTTCATTGTCTGTGTATTTGAGATACCATCCAGTGACCACTCATAAGGAATCTTTGCAACAGAGTTAAGTGATGCAAGAAGTCCTGATGTCTCAGCGCCGTAGCTTGGGTTAGCACCTGGTGCAAATGGTGTCCAAGCACGTCTTCCATCTGGAAGGTTACCTGTGTACTTACCATAAACTACGTTAGATGTGATTGTAAGGATAGATGTTGTAGGCTCTGAATTACGATATGTGTGTCTCTTCTTGATGTCTGTAAGGAACTCATGAAGAAGCCATACACCGATGTTATCAGCTCTGTCGTCATCGTTACCATACTTAGGGAACTCGCCTTCGATCTCGAAGTCCTCTGCAAGTCCTGTCTCTGCGTTACGGATAACCTTAACCTTAGCGTACTTGATTGCTGACAGTGAGTCGATTACGTGTGAGAATCCAGCGATACCTGTTGCAAATGTACGACGTACATCTGTATCGATAAGTGCCATCTCAGCTGACTCATAGTAGTACTTGTCATGCATGTACTGGATGAGGTTAAGAATATTTACATAAAGTCCTGCTAACCAGTCAAGCATCTTCTTGTACTTAGCAAGTACTTCATCATAGTCAAGGTACTCTGATGTGATAGGTGAGTACTCTGGACCTACCTGCATTGGCTTACCAGTCTTCTTGTCAAGGAACTTCTCATCCTTACCACCATTGATAGCGTAAAGAAGACACTTAGCAAGGTTTGCACGAGCTCCGAAGAACTGCATCTCCTTACCAGTCTGTGTAGCTGATACACAGCAGCAGATTGAGTAATCATCGCCCCAGATTGGCTTCATTACATCATCGTTCTCATACTGGATTGAGCTTGTTCTTACAGAAATCTTAGCAGCATACTTCTTGAATGTATCCTGAAGAGCTGATGAGTAAAGAACTGTAAGGTTTGGCTCTGGAGCTGGTCCCATGTTCTCAAGTGTATGAAGGAATCTGTAATCGTTCTTTGTAACCATTGAACGTCCGTCAACACCGATACCACCAACCTCAAGAGTAGCCCATACAGGATCTCCTGAGAACAGCTCGTTGTATGACTTAATTCTTGCGAACTTAACCATACGAAGCTTCATTGTGAAATGATCGATAAGCTCCTGAGCCTCAGCCTCTGTAAGCTTACCAGCCTTAATATCTCTCTCAATGTAGATATCAAGGAATGTAGATACACGTCCAACTGACATAGCTGCACCGTTCTGAGTCTTGATAGCTGCAAGGTATCCGAAGTATAACCACTGAACAGCCTCTTTAGCGTTTGAAGCTGGCTTTGAAATGTCATATCCGTATGACTGAGCCATAACCTTCATCTCTTTGAGACGCTTAATCTGCTCTGAAAGCTCTTCTCTCTGACGGATGACATCATCAAACATGTTGCCATCGCCACAGTTAGCCTTATCCTCTTCCTTCCAAGCGATAAGCTGATCAATACCGTAAAGAGCAACTCTTCTGTAGTCACCTACGATACGTCCACGACCATATGTGTCAGGAAGTCCTGTTACGATATGTGTATGACGAGCTGCCAGCATCTCTGGTGTGTAAGCATCAAATACTGCCTGGTTGTGTGTCTTGTGATACTCAGTGAAGATCTTGTGGAAGTTCTCGTTTGGAGTATATCCATACATCTGAAGAGCCTCCTCAGCCATCTTGATACCACCATAAGGCATAAATGCTCTCTTAAGTGGCTCATCTGTCTGAAGACCTACAATCTGCTCAAGATCCTTTGTCTCTGGATCAATGTAGCCTGGGCCATAAGATGTGATGCTTGATACAACATCAGCATCCTCCTTTAAAACTCCACCGTTATCTCTCTCAGCCTTCTGAAGTGCCTGAAGCTTATCCCAAAGCTTGTTAGTAGCATCTGTTGGGGCTGCAAGGAAACTCTCGTCTCCATCGTACTGTGTGTAGTTGTTCTGGATGAAGTCTCTTACATTACACTCTTCCTTCCAGAGTCTACCTGTGAATGATTCCCATTCCTGGTTCTGTAACATGATAAAATTTCTCCTTTCAGTGTTTTAATATGTGAAAATGTGACACACTATTTACTTATTATACAGAATAATCTTCTATAATTCAATAATGCTTATCACATTCCTTGCTTTTCATTTGTAAGTATATTATACTTTACTCATAAATTCGGTTGTTATAACCACGTAATAAAGATTTAAACAACTTTTTTTGAAAAAATTTGAGAAAATATATGAATAATATATATTGTGTATGGACAAGGGATAATTTATTACACATATACAATATACTGTGTTTTGAAAAAATATACATTCTATAGCTGAAAGCCTTATCGCACCCCCGCATCATGACACCTTGTCACTATAATATACTACGCTGCAGACTGCTGCTCTGCATAGAAATAAATAATAAGATGGAGGTTATGTATGAAACTTAAAATTCCTCAATATCAATTGTCTGAAGTACTCAACATGATGGCATTTAAAGGAATCTCTGAAGCCGATATCAAAACCATGATGGATCTCAGGATCCTGCGCGAACACTATTACAGATACAACTCCACTATATTCAAAGCCGGCGAAATAACCGAGGAGCTTGGAATAGTCATCAAAGGCCGGGTGATTGTTGAGAATGTTGACTACTGGGGCTCCAAAAGTATCCTGAGTTCAGCACTTCCTGGAAAGGTGTTCGGTGAAACATACGCCCTGTCCGGACACAAACTCATGATCGACGCAAGAGCAACAGAGCCTACTATCGTATTCCTGCTCAACGCACAGGATATCATGTCCGGCAAATACAACAGTTATCCGTGGCATCTGCAAATGCTGAAGAATCTTCTTCTCCTATCATCGAGAAGAAGTCTCACACTCTCTCTTCATATCTTCTATATAAAGCCAAAGAAGATACGTGAGCGTGTCAGCTATTATCTCTCAGGACTTGCCAGCTCTCTTGGAACAACTGAGTTCGATATCCCATTTAACAGGGAACAGTTTGCCGACTACCTGAATGTCGACAGAACCGCACTGTCAAAGGAGCTGTCCAACATGCAGAGTGAAGGACTTATAGAGTTCAAAAAGAATCATTTCAAACTGTTGGAGCTTGACCACGAGGAATTGACGTAATACTACTATTCTGAATCCAGTACAAGTCTATCTTATGGTTACCGGGTGCGGAATTGTAGAATGCCAGCACCCGGTAACTGAAATTATATCTAAGAGAATCATGAATTCAATATCTTCATAAACTCCTCGCCTGTGATCGTCTCCTTCTGATACAGATAATTGGAAAGCTCATCAAGCTTCGCTCTGTTCTCGAGGATAATGGTTGCCGCCTTCTCATGCTGCTTTCTTATAAGCTCCACAACCTTCTTGTCTATGAGTGTCTGCGTCTCTGCCGAGCACGAAAGTGATGAATCACCGCCAAGGTATTTGTTAGTTTCTACCTCCATGGCTACCATATCAAAATCTTTGCTCATTCCGTATTTGGTGATCATAGCTCTTGCAAGCTTTGTTGCCTGTTCTATATCGTTGGAGGCTCCCGTTGTAATAGATCCAAATACTATCTCCTCTGCAGCTCTTCCGCCTGTGAGTGTCGCTATCTTATTCTCAATCTCTTCCTTGGTCATAAGATAGTGATTACCCTCATCCACCTGCATGGTGTAACCAAGAGCTCCTGATGTTCTCGGAACTATGGTTATCTTCTGGACAGGCGCTGAATCAGTCTGCTTGGCAGCTACAAGCGCATGTCCGATCTCATGGTATGACACGACAAGCTTCTCCTTGTCTGTAAGTATCGCATTCTTTCTCTGGTAACCTGCAATTACGACCTCTATGCTCTCTTCCATATCGGCCTGTGTCACGAAGCCTCTGCCGGCTCTGACAGCCCTGAGCGCCGCCTCATTTACAATATTTGCGAGCTCGGCACCTGATGCACCTGATGCCATTCTGGCTATCTTATTGAAGTCTACATTGTCTCCTATCTTGACCTTCTTGGCGTGAACCTTGAGTATATCCTCACGTCCCTTGAGATCAGGAAGTTCTACAGGTACTCGTCTGTCAAATCTTCCCGGTCTGAGCAGTGCAGGATCAAGCGAATCCGGTCTGTTGGTTGCTGCAAGAATGATGACACCATTGTTGCCTTCGAATCCATCCATCTCGGTGAGGAGCTGGTTAAGTGTCTGCTCACGCTCATCATTGCCGCCTATCTGCCCGTCTCTCCTCTTACCTATGGCATCTATCTCATCGATGAACACTATACATGGAGCCTTTTCCTTTGCCTGCTGGAACAAATCCCTTACCTTTGAAGCACCCATACCTACGAACATCTCAACGAACTCTGAACCGGACATTGAGAAGAAAGGTACATTCGCCTCTCCGGCTACAGCCTTGGCAAGCATGGTCTTACCTGTTCCCGGAGGACCCACAAGAAGAATACCCTTTGGCATGGAAGCGCCGATCTCCTTGTACTTTCCAGGATTGTGAAGATACTCAACTATCTCAGTCAAATTCTCCTTCGCCTCATCCTCTCCGGCGACATCTGTAAACTTTATTCCCTCTGTGGAATTAACATATATCTTCGCATTACTCTTGCCCATTCCAAACATCATGGAATTCTTGCCGCCTCCGGCGTGCTTCATCATCTGATTGGCAAGCATTCTTCCAAGTAATGTGAATATAAGTATAGGCACGATCCAACTGAGTATAAAACTGAGTATCGGTGATGTCTGCTTGATCTCCTGACCTGAGAACTTGGCTCCCGACTTGTAAAGTCGCTCGGTTAAGTTCTCATCACTCACCATAGCAGTCTTATACACCTTCTTGTCATCTTTGCCTGTAAAATAGATGACATTTGACTGTGCCTCAATGTCTACCTCATCGATCTTCTTGTCATCTGTCATGGATATGAACGTACCATAGTCCACCTCCTCTATACTTCTCTCAGCAAACCATGGGACAAATATGAAATTGAGAACCATTATTATGATAAACACTATCAGATAATAAAATATCAGCGGCTTCTTTGGCTGTTTTACTTCTTTCATATAAAAATCCTCCTTGTGATATTTTTTAGTATATATATGTCTGACACAATACAGAAACGCCATTATCATATATATTATTCTAACCTTATATCACAAGGAGGATTTATTCAATTAATTATTTCTAAAATTTGTATAACGCTTTTGAAAACACAGGCAAAATTATAAATATTGCTTACAGTACAGCCATGTGGGCAGCTTCGGGCTGATCAGTCAGCACCTCCATTAACCATTCTCATGGATTTCAGCATCACATTCTGATGCCTAAAGAACAATTATTATATATCTGATATCTATTCAACACTCTTATAAGTTAACCAATACCCATTATCTATTAACCGGTGACTATTAACAGTTCAAGCCCGCCTTCCTTAAAGAAGAATACCATTTGGGTTCTTGTACAGGGATCGAACCTGTATTCATGCTGTTGCAGAGCATTGTCTTACCATTTGACCAACAAGATAATTTTGGCGCGATTAGAGGGAGTCGAACCCTCGCGGCAAATATTTTTTGCCCTATGACTGTTTAGCCATTCCCTTAAACCACTTGGGTATAAACGCTTAAGTACACACTTATCGCCGTGTGCTGCGGACTGAATAGAAGCTATTCGTACTGTAAGCAATACTTATGAAGAATTTGCCTGTCCGTTCTGAAATATCAGAACTCTACATATGTGGTCGCATTCGATATTCTTATAGCACTCTCAAGATTAGCTTTAAGCTCATCCTGTCTGCCCTGTAAGTCTCCAACAACCTTTTCAGCGTCAATTGGATCCACCATGCTGTATACAAGATTATCGCAGTAGGCAGATATGCTTTTCAGACTGTCGTCACTGAGAACCTTCTTATCACTTGAAGCAAGCGCTGTACTCATGGCCTCCTTCTGTCTGTCGGCATTCTCCTGTGACTTATTGATAGCCATCTTGGCCTTGGTGAAATCGTTATTTATCTTTCTGATAAGAGCGTCATCAAAGTTAGTATTTGAGAAACTTCTTCCAAGTAAAGTCTTTCTGAGATTGATTGCCGCTGCCCTCGTCATGGTCACCCCTGCCACCTCTATATCCGTAGTGGCATTTGCAAGCAGGATCGCTGCATCAAGCCTGTTGTATCTGCTTATGAGATCCCTTATACTCTGAAGATCCGCCCTCGCCTCGTCATCAAACTCCTGCACGCTCTTCTTACCACCGATAACGATATCATCTGATGTCTTTTTCACTGTCACAAAACTGGCTCTGTCTATGGCATCATTGATCTTCTTTATCAGAAGGTCTCTCTCATCCAGAGCTCTTGTCACTATCATTTTCTCCATAATATTCGTATCCTCCTTATTTTAATAATTACATTTATATGTTATCCCCTTTTATTTCAGGTGATTTTTAACATCTGGCTCTTCAAATATGATCTGTTCATCACGATATTTGCTATCTCTAACGAACTAATTCCATACCACAGGCACCATATCATAATATATAAGTCTGTGCTTCGTATCCACGTACATATCCTCGTGATAATGTCCGAAGTACCACATGGAATATTCAAGTTTTCCTTCAAGTTCCTCAAAGAAATCCGTCAGTATATTCTGAGCGTACAATTCATGCAGGCGTCCATGCATCCTCTTTATATCTTCAAGCTTCAGCTGTATAGTGTTTGATGCGCAATGGGTTATGACATAGTCGACCTTGTAATCACAACTCTCAAGATTTACCCTTGCTTCCTCTATCTCTGTATCTGTCGGAAGCTCCTGTTTCCACCATGATGTGTTCAATATTCTGAACGGTCTGCCACTCCCCATTGCCAAATTATATTTATGCTCGAACAAAGGATCATCCTTATCAAGCACGCCACCGCTTATATCGTGGCTCTGTGCTCCTCCGAACGTAAAATATCTTTTTCCCTCTATATCGAATACCTGTCCGCGCTCAAGAAGTATCACCTTATCACGGACTATATGCCGCACTTTGCCACCATGCCACTTCTCCACCGGGTATTCATCTATCATATTGTAATTCTCATGATTTCCCTGAACCCATAGAAGTGTAAATGACTGCTTTGCGAAGAATTCACAGTCCTGTTCAAAGGACTCTCCTTTTGCCCAGAGCAAACCAAGATCCCCGCATACGATCACTGTATCATTTTCAGTTAGATCCGGGCAGCAGGAAAATCCTCCTGACATAAATCTCCCAAACCTCCCGTGACAGTCGCCTGTAATATAAATCATTTCAAAATCACTCCTTTATTTAATTGCCTTGTAATCCGGCTCATCCGGCAGACTTATGTTCGCCTTTGCATACTCAAGTCTTCTCTCGTACCAGTTTGTTTTTTACAATGAACTTAATACGCTATTAAACACTCTATAATTGGAATCGTCGCTTGGTCTGCAGTATACAGCAAACTCGATATTCTTAAATGCGTACATATAATCCCTCACCACATTTGCCGCAGCAGTTGCCACGACCTGCGGTTCGTTACAGAATGCTCCGCAACCAAACGCCCCGAGTATTACTGTGTCTGCATGATTTATAACCGCGCTGTCAAGTATTCTTCTGAGTCTTTTCTCATGGATGACCTGAAGTTCTCTATTGCTGGGTGTCACCGCTCTCGTTCCATCTCCGGAATTATATCTATTGCTGGGGTTTTCCCTGAGATTTGGCGCCGCACATGTGATCACATCAACTATATACCAGTCATCACGCTCCATTAGTTCCGGACGATCTGTATCAGTCTTGAACACAACGATATCTGGAGTGTATATGATGTCATCGTTATGTATCGGATCATGCGCCGCTCTGTGCGGTGTGTAGAACATTCCCCACATATCAGGGGTGTTCAGACAGAAATACAGATTGGAACATCTGCAGAGACATTCCTCCTGCGCCCCCGCACCATTTACAACTCCGCCGCCTGGATTTGTCGCTGATGCAAAGTTATGCACTGCTACATGATTCCCTTTATAGGCCTTTGCCGCCTCATAGCTTCTCTTCTTTGAGACAACCACATTTGCCTTTTTGTAAATATTCAGTTCAGGCGTTGGTATAACCTCCGCCTCTGCTATAAAGCGCTGATTTGCCACCGATATCTTTGTGACAGCTGAAAGCTCAGCATCCGTCTTGCACATGCGCTCTGTATCCTGAAATATACTTCTGTTCATCTCTCTGCGATCCATATTTTTTACACCCCTTTGATATTATGCTATTACATTACTCTATTATCCTGTTAGTTTTTTAACCTGCTATTCCAATACTCTCTGTTTTTACTGCTCTCCAATATATATAAGATGGTCAACATACTCTCTTTCCTCGCCCTTGAATATCGGTATATCATTGTCTATCATCCATCCTCTGAAATTTTCGTTGCTACTGTCTCCTGTACATGACGGGACTTCATCTGCCTGTCCCCTGATGCAGCAGCTTCCCCTCTTGCATGTCACCGAAAAGTCATTCCAGTTTATATTCTTCTCAAGCATCAGCATATCCTGTATATCACCGGTGGACTTGCCATGCATCTGCTTCTGTGAGAAATTGGCATGCCCAACCATCTGTATCGAATTGCGGGATGCGTCGAACTGCCTCCAATATATAAGATTCGTCACCTCTTCCTTCGGTATATTGAAGCATCTTGAATCAAACATCGCCCCAGTCTCACAGGCCTTATCAAGGACTTTGATATATTGGGGATCCTCCGTACCCTCTTCTTTAACCTCCTGCCTGCATAGCTCTCATAAAAACAGAATCAAACGGTCTCTTAAAATTCCTTGTATATGTATGAAATGCCTTGCCGTCTATTCGTATCGCAACCGGACAACGTCTCATAAGCTTTGTCTTCGGTATCTGCTCATAAAAATTCTTCATTCTGGTACCTATATCATCTCGAAGTCTTGCCACACTGCCACTTCCTTTCTTTCAAATCTTTCATATCTTTCAAATCTTCCGCATATTCATTTATTGATATGCCCTAGTTTATATCACATCCGGCTGATTGGCTATAAACCCGTAGTTTAAAAATCTAAATGTTCCTCTTTACGCTTATAGCCGTGTATCAAAGTTCCCAGTTTTTTCTGAATATCTCTATCCCAACCTTCATACACATCTTTCCGGCATAGTTTCCCGCCTTCTGAATGATTTCGGGTTCTTCTTTCAGGCAGTCTTCATAAATTCTCTTTGGAAGATTTTTATAAATAATCTGCAAATCCTTCCTCTCGATTTTTTCAGGCATTATTCCTTCATCCACAAGCTTATTTACTATTTTCCGCACCCTGGCCTCGGTGACGATCGTTCGAGCATATCTTTCTGCCTCATCCATGTCTGCTTTTTTCTGTTGATCATCCCTTTTCCTCATATTCTGCCTGCGGTTATCCACCTTTATCTCATAAAATTCTGGATTTACATACTTCAAAACATGTGGCTCACGTCCCTCCAAAAGAGCTGTCTGATCCTTTATGACAATTCCCTCCTGCTTTTTTCCATAGGCGGGATCATTTGCAAACTGTTTACAGTGATCCCAGCTTATAAATTTTCCATAATAGAGTTCATGTACATATGGAATGCCACATTCATCCGCAATAGATTTCACAGAGTCCTGAGGCAGCCACTGATCAGCATCTCCATCGAATATGCTGAACAGATAAAATTTGTCATAGTTATCTTTTTCATATATCACCGTATGTTTCACAAGCCACTCTCCGAAAAATATGTAATGTGGATACCTTGCAAATGGTTCCTTGTCCATTTTCTGAACGTATTCCCAGAAACCTCTTAAGTTCTGGTCCTTACTCAGCTCATTATTGCGGCTGAACGCTCTGAGGACATCCTCTTTTTCGTCATACCGTATACTTGCATTGGCCCCATCCATTTTTTCCGTGATACTGATGATATCTCCAACCTGAAATGCCCCTGTGTTTACCGGGAGTGTGATGTCATCGAGCACTGTTTCTATTTCCCTTACCACCTGGATATCTATATATTTCTTCACAATCAACCTCCAAATTTTTGACATTTAACAGATCTGCTTGCAACGCATTATAGCTAGTGTTTCTGCCGTTTTCAACGCATTTCAAGCAACTTCTGCATTTTCAGCCAAACGCTGATTTTCAGCCATTTGTGGGCATTTTCAGGTATAAAAAAATTTGTTACCCCTGCACAAAACTTAAGCTGGAACATAAGGTAAATTTCTACCCCATAGACAAATAAAATGTAGAACATAAGATAACCGATTTTACCCCATGCACAAAAACGGGCAAGAAAACGACATGCCCGAAGCTTCCCAGGCACATAATGAATTGTTTCCCCAAGGTTGAATAGTCTCACTAAATATAGTATTTTTAAAGTTTGTGATAAAATATAATCCACAATCACTGTCATATGGTTCTCAAATATACCGATTTAGTAATAAATAACTTTCAGCACATTTGACTTATGATCTCAAGAATATTTATAATAATTCATATGCATTCTGATATATATGATACATATGTTAACTATCACATTTTACTGAACAGGAGATTTTTAATGAGTGTAAATAAAGATTCAAAATACCATTCTTTATCAAAAGAAGTTTATGAACAGATCTTAGGCGACCGTGAACACGGCAAGATAAACCCATATGCATGCAAGGACTCTGACATTATAAGGCGTCAGCCAGACCATGATGCCCCACATCTGTGGAGACCGGCATTCGTCATGGATGTGGAAAAGATACTTCACAACAACTATTACAATCGCTATTCTGATAAGACACAAGTTATCTCATGCTACAAGAACGATGATATATCAAGACGTGCACTTCACGTCCAGCTTGTATCCAGAATTGCAAGGACTATCGGAATGACTCTTGGACTCAATCTTGATCTCATAGAGGCAATCTCCCTTGGACATGACATCGGACATACTCCATTTGGTCATGCCGGAGAGCGTTATCTGAATGAGATCTACAACGAGCATACCGGAAGACTCTTCAACCACAACATCCATAGCGCCAGAGTACTTGACAAACTTATATTCCGAAATATCAGCCTCCAGGTGCTTGATGGTGTTATATGTCACAACGGTGAAATGGAACAGCAATGCTATACACCTAAGACATTTAACACTGACGATCCATGGGGAGAATTTGACAGATCGGTTGAGGACTGCTACACAGATCCTTCTGCAAATAAAAAACAGATCCCAGGTACACTTGAAGGCTGTATCATGAGGATCAGCGATATCATAGCCTACCTCGGAAAAGACAGGCAGGATGCAATAAAGATCGGTCTCATTCCAAATGATGATTCTTTCTCTGCAGGCAGCCTTGGATCCTCCAACGCCCAGATAATTCACAATATGACTGTCAATATCATAGAAAACAGCTACGGAAAACCTTATATAAGCATGGATCCGGATGTATATGAGACCTTCTCCAAAGCCAAGACTGAGAATTACCAGAACATATATAACAACGACAGCCTCAACACAATGTATAATGACAACATAAAGCCAATGTTCTATTGTATATACGAAGAATTACTGAGGCAGGCTAAGAGCAAAGACACTGATTCCATATTGTATAAACACCATGTCAACTACATAAAAGATGCAAACCGGTATAGCAATTATTTTGGTAAAAAAGAATTCATCGACAATTATCTCAGTCAGGATCCAAACGAAATCGTAGTAGACTTCATCGCCAGCATGACCGATGACTATTTCATAGATCTGTATGAATACCTTTTCCCAAATGGGACATACAAGGTCGACTATGTCGGATACTTTGACAACATCTGATCATAATTGTCAAAACAAATACCTCCCAGGCAGATTGTTATATTTCCATCATCCGCCTGGGAGGTATTATCATACATTTTTGTAATTAAAAATAACTATTCACTATCGACTACTTGCCGGTCTGATCTGACATTTTCTCTATAAGTTTCTTACATTCAGCCTCAAATTCATCTTCCACTTCTCGCCATGGTCTTTCGGCCTCAGCAGGGACTGAACTAAGGTTGTCCGTATTCCTGTACTCCTCGCCTTTCATCAGATTCTTAAGTTCGAAATTCATCATCTCATCATCTATCTGTTTCCACATAGCATTTTCTTCTTCGCTCAGATCAGCAAGTCCAAATTGCTCAAGTATAACGTTCATGATCGAACTCTCTATCTCAAGATAATTGGACAAATGCGCTTTTACCGGTCTGATTATGTCTGATATATACGCCTCGCTGGCATCGTGCAACAGACAGGCAAGCTGTAACCGCTCTGACCATCCCCTTGCCTTCGCCTCATTCATACAGTTGATGGAGTGCTGTGCCACAGAAAAGAAATAGGACACATGCCCTCCACCGCGGCACGTGAGGCTTAACGCATGCGCTATATCCTGTATTGATATGTCTGAAGCTGTCATATTCATCGGATCTATTTTGTTTCCTGTATACGTGTTCATCGTTGCCATATCACAGTCTCCTTATCCTTATTTATCAGCATTTTAAGATAGTATATCCTTGTCGTATCATATTCCACTTTTAATTCATTCAATGTCTAGCAATTCAGAAATAATATCATTGAATTGTCTGCTCTGATCTATGTTGCACACGTGACCACAATGCTCTATTATTATCAGCTCCGCATCTGTCAAATCAGCTTCCTCCACGATTCCATTTATAAAACATAGATCACCACGCCCGGAAATATATACATTCTCCTCGTGTAATCTGCTCACGAACTCGTCACAAAGTGAAAAATGCTCAATAAAAATATTCATATACGCCTTAAATTCCTGACTGTTTAATGCCTTGGCACATTTGCAGAACACCTTCCTGCTTGTCTTGCTGACTTTCCATGGCATAAATAACTTTGCCATTATTCTGTAGACAACAGGAAATGGAAGTTTGTCACCTATCTTAGCAAAGACATTGACAGCACGCCTGAGTGGTTTTCCAACCGTGCCAAGCGCACCCACAAGTATTGCTTTATCTATGTAACTTCCGCATCTCATCTCCATATATTTGATAAATATAGTTCCAAGTGATACACCCATAAAAACAGCTCGCTGTATCCCCCGCTCATCAAGCACCTGCGTTATCTCACCCACGACAACATACAGCGTACTTCCCATCTTGGACAATTTCAGTTCACTGTCTCCATGGCTTGGCAAAGTTATCGCCAGAACATTAAACTTCTTCTGAAGCAAGGGAATCTGATTCTTCCATACCCTGTTGTTTCCTCCAAATCCATGAAGCAGAACTATATATCTATCGGTATCACATGAGCTTTCAAAAACTTCATAATGTAACAATATCCTTGCATCCCCTTGATCATTTGTATTTTGTATTACAGCTTTACTATCAATCCGGTATGACCTCTATATACACCTGATCATACTTATCCCTTAGCTCCTGTTTTATCTCGTCTCTCACCTTATGAATGATACTTATATGTATCACATCCGTCTGATTTCCTATATATACCTCAACCCACAGCTTCCGCCCGGTCTGGATGACATCCAGAAAAGTGACCTCATATGGGTAATCCTTCATATGCTGATCCACTATGGCTCGTATCTGACTAAGCGTCTCTTCCTCCGGAGCAAAAAGAATAAGATTCTTGATACTCTGAAATATCTCGCACACCGGCTCTTTTATGAGAAGAAGTGCCATAACCACCGCTACTGCTGGATCAATATAAGGGGTAATAAAACGCAGTTTTGTATGCAACAGAGCAGTCTGTACCGCAAATGCTATAGCAACTCCCATACTGCTTATTACGTCAAGCTTCCACATATACAGCTCCGCTTTGATAGTTGTAGACTCATATTTCTTACTGTAATGACCGAGTATCGCATACATAACCGCACAACATACACATACAAGAAATTCGAATACCGCTATGCTCCCCGCATCTACCTCATGTCCACCATGAAACAACAGCTTTATATTCTCAACCATGAGATTACATGTGAGTGCAAGTAATACACTGTACTTCACAAGGAGGAAAAGTGATTCCACCTGGGCATAGCCATATGGATGTTTCTCTGTCACAGGTTTATACAGAAGCGGAACCAGCACCATAAATGGTCCTATCATGACCAGATCTGCGGAGTCGAACAGGCAGTCCGTCCAAAGCGAATGTGAATGGGTATACCATGCCATCACGCCCTCCGCAAGTATGAAGAAGACACTTCCCATAAAAGACAGACGAAGTATTCTCTTCTCTATTGCAAGCTTGTCCTTTCTCGACCTACGTTCCTTCTTCTTAGCTTCTCTTTTACTAATTTCTACATCTCTTTCATTCATTATATATTCTTCCTATGTTTAATTTCCATAGACCACAATATCATCAGTACATAATATAATCAAGTATCGGCTATTGATTTCTCCTTTTTGATATGCATATTTTTTACAAAAAAATCCCTGTAACCACCTCATGGCAATTACAGGGACTCATATTGTCTTTATTAAGCTAATTACTTACAAGTTCTGTTCGTACGAATCCTACTTGTTAGCGATTGCTGCCTGAGCAGCAGCAGGCATATGACGTATCTTTTGTATCACTTGAAGCGGTCGACAGTTGTTTTTTCCCCAATCGGAAGTGGTCTGACTGTATACTTAATTTCCAAAAGTTGGATTCAGATACCAAATGAAATCTCCATGATCAAATACCACACGATCTACAAAGTTATCAATCACTGTTTCAGGAATCTTCGCCCTGGCATCATAAGCAGTCATTTTAATGAATTCAGAAATACTTTCAATATGTCTATCCTTTTCTTCATGTTGCGTTCAAGCTTTTCCTTATCATTTATTTCAGGAGCCTTGACCTCAGCCACATCACTTAACATCGACATTGCTTCACGGTAAATAGCTTCCTTATTGCTTAAAAGCTTTTTTAAAATAAAATCAGCCTGAACTTCCAACTTCCATTCCATAAACGATGAGTTGTCACAGATCCCATCAACCTCAAGGCCTTTCTTCCGTCTGCTTTCAGGTGTGCCTGTTCTTAACTGTCCATAGCACTGATAGATATACGAAAGATTTCCATCTTTTGCCTTGTGAGTGATTCTTCTGTTCATAGCATGACCGCAGGTACAAACAAGTTTGTTACCCCAGATATGTTTACATGGTGACTGACCAACAGATCTACCTCTCTTATCACGTTTTCCGATTCGATGTTTTGCTCTTAGCTCCTGAGCCCGATCAAAATCTTCAGGTGATACAAGTTTCTCATGGGCGCCTTCCACATAAACCTTTTCAACATCTCCATAATTATTGATTTTCTTTTGAACCAGATAATCAGGAACATACTGTTTGCGATAAACGATTCTACCGCAATAAAAAGGATTACTAAGCATTCTGTTGATGTAACCAGACTGCCATCTGGTAAGCCCTGTTGCAGTCTTTCGGCCCTCCTGCTCCATGATGGCCTGAATTTTACGAACACCATTGCCAGCTAGGTAAAGTTCAAAGATTCTCTTCACTGTTTCAGCCTGTTCTTTATTTACAACAAGCTTATCCCCTACTCTGTCATAGCCAAGGATATTACCGTTGCCATACAGGACTCCATTCTTAAATGAAATCATCTGACAGGCTTTTACTCTCTGTGAAATCTTCTTACTTTCGTTCTGAGCCAAAGTTGCCATGATTTATAGACGAAGCTCTCCGTCCTCATCATTCATTGTCCAGATATTGTCTTCTGTAAACCACACCTCCACGCCATACGTTTTGAGAGTTCTGGTCTGCTGAAGTGTATCTACTGTATTTCTTGCAAACCTGGATACCTCTCTGGTAATTATCAGATCAATTTTCTTCTCTTTTGCATCCTGAAGCATTCGCATAAAAGACTCACGCTTGTGAATAGATGTACCGGTGATACCTTCATCAATATATCGATCCACCAGCTCCCAGTCAGGATGCCTTTGTAATAATTCATCATACAGCTTAATTATATAATGGTTACTCTAATTACTCAATTGGTAAATCACACTTTTTCGCGATATACCGCAGTTCTTTGTCTGTTATCTTTCCTTCTTTGTTAAGCTGCTTCATAATGTCAAAAGCAGCATACTTAATAGCCATTTTCTCAGCCTCCGGAGGAAATGTAAGCTCTTTTAATTCCTTCATGACCATCCCTCCTAAAGTTTCTCAATGAAATAATTTTCCATGTAGGAAATCAATTCACAATGAATACGGCTTGCCTTTCTCCTGACTTCAGGAACCGTTACACCAGCTTCTTCAGCCAGTGTGTAGTAGTCCTTCACCTGCTTAAGAAGCGGAATGATAATCTCCTGCTCCTTCACGCTAAGTGCATGCAGATGTCTTCTGAAAGAAGCGTATTCATCAGCCATCATCACAATGACATACTCTCTTCGCTTGAATTCCTGTACCAGAGCCGGATCTGATAAAGCATCCTCTGCTGAATTCAGTCCATTGATAACTCCCTCAAGCATTACATCAAGAACCGCTTCATCCGCTGTAGGATTACTATAGTTACCCAAATTCTGAATACGGACTCCAAGCTCCTCCTTGTGATTGCTACGCCTTCTCTCCTTCTCGGCCTTGATCTCGTAGATCAATCTCATCTTGCAATCCTCGATGATTCCCTAGAAGGAAGAGTAATTGGAATAGTTCAGCTCAGCCCTCTCCCTCGCTGACTTGTCACTGTAGTTTTCATAAAAATTAACCTTAGTGGCCATATACACCTCCTATATTCAGTTGTGTTTATGTCACTAAGCTGCGCGCTGCTTCGTAACTTCTTTACATAATTCATTCTATTGGATCCTGGCTTATGAATCGTTACCGCACACGTGTACCAAAGGTTCACATACTGTGTACCTTAGCCCTCAAGAATCTGAATCTGCCTAAGCACCTCTAGTGCAGACTGCTTTGCCTTATCCGTCTTCAGATTGTTTAGAATCTCTATTGCCTCATTCACAACAGGTTCAAGATTATCCGGCGTATCGCCGTTTAATATATAATCAGCAGATACATGAAACAGGTGACTCAGCTGGGTAAGCATTTCAGCTGAAACACCTCTGCTGTTGTTCTCATAGTTGGAAATAGCAGACTTCCCCTCAAGATGAAGTCTTGCAGCAAGCTCCTACTGGGTATAACCTGCATCTGTTCTAAGCTTTTTAATTCTTCCACCAACTGTTGTTACATCAATTGCTCCATTGTTTCTGTTTCCTTTTTCATAATCTGCACCCTTTCCGGTGCCTTCCAAAACCGAAGCGAACCTAGAAAAAAGCGCAAAAATAAAAAGAGCACTGCAAAACAACTACTAAATCTCTTGGTATGTAATAACATACTTCAAGTTAGCTTCTGTTTTGCAGGTCCTTTTTAATCTGAATAGATGTCTTACGCTCCCTGGCTGCATCTATCCGTAGTAAATACGACTCTCTTCACAAACTCTTGGTTCTCAGGCGTCACTCGTTTGTAAGCCATTTTACGCACCTTCTGTGCGACCAATCCAGTGATATCCCTGATAAACTCATCCATATTTAATTGTTATGATATAACTGCCACAGCTATTTAACGATTTCGTTAATCTTGGCGGCATATCTGGTTAATCGAGCATGTCTCTTCTTAGCAAGCTCCTCCTCAGATCTAGTATCATCAAATACGGATACCTTGCCTTTCTTCACGCACACAACAAGGCGGGCACCGCATTCCGGGCAAACCATATACGAAGTTGTACTAGCTGACTCCATAAGAAATGCCCCACATCTGTGGCAACATGCCACACATTCCCCAGTTTTTTTCTCCGCAAAACTCACCAACATCACGCCTCCTTTGACTATCAAGGTTGATATCTCTCATTCGGAAAAGGGAAAGAAACCGATATGATGAGTGTACATAATTCTCCCGACAATTACCTTTCCGTAAGTGTAGTCAACACTGCCATTATCAACTGCAAGACTTGACTGATCGTTTAAACTGTTTAGCGCACATTATTCAAGGTTCTTAATGACCTTGACGGCTACACCCTGAATCTTACAATTCGAAACAATGATGTCTTTCATGGTCTTATTCTCAGGATGAAGTCTGATCTTCTAATTCTCTTTGTCTACAAAATAGCGCTTCAGCGTGTTCTCATTTGCTACCAGGGCAACAACAATATTGCCATCCATGGCTTCTGACTGCTTTCTGACAAGTACCAGATCTCCCGGAGATATTCCCGCTTCAATCATCGACTCGCCCTTTGCCCTAAGTAAGAAAAAAGTCCCTTTGCCAAACATTGATACAGGCAATGATACATATTCCTCCGCATACTCTTCCTCCAGCGTAGGAACGCCGCAGGAACCAGCACCAAGCAGTGCCACACTTGTAAACTCTGTCTGAACCTTCTCGGTCTGTTCAGTAGAAATCTGCTGGCCATCATATCTGATCATGCCATTCTCATTCATGGCTACCAGGTACTTATATGCAGTTCCTCTGGCAATACCGACCGCATCTGCAATCTGCGTTGTAGACGGTGAGTGGCGATAATTCTTGTAGTATTCTTCTACAAATGCCTTAATAGTACCCATAAGCTCTGTAGATTTGTGTCTCATACGCCGCCCCTCTCTAAAGGAAGCAATCTGCTTTTGTAACTTCCTAATTAAAAGTACAATACTCCGAACATGTGTTTGCAACAACAATCTACAAAAACTTTGAAATGGCCGATAAGCCGCGAAAATCGTGCACTCCCCCTTTTATGATTCTAATTGTAGCAAAAAGCCTGTCCCTTAATATGGACAGGCTACAAATGAATATGCGTATGTTGTATATGCTGCTAGTACTTCGATTTTTTTATATCGAAGTATTTGTTGATGATGCTTTTTTTATTTCCATAATCTTATCCCAAACGCTATCAGTATCTCCTTCGAAATTTGTTGCGGAAATAAATAGGTCTTTCAACTGTTCCTTTTCTTTGTCAGATAATTCAAAGTCTTGAACTAAATTCATTATCATAAGTCTTACAAGATTTAAATTTGCTCTGTTTATGATTTTTTTTCCATCCCAAACTACCCCTCTCCAAGCTGAGGAATCTAATTCAAGCTGAATTTTATTCATTTCTTTTAACACATCACCAAAAGGTTTATTCTGACGTTTTGAAATGATAACCGCTGCTTTTACAAATTCAAGTATTCCAATTGGTCTGAATAAAAGATTGCCACCTTTGTCATTTCTATATCTTAATGCCGGCTTTTCATCCTCAGATAAATATTCCTTAATAACAGTAATATTATCAATAAATGACGTCCAGAATGATTCGACATAAGATAACATATCTTCAATCACTTTCTCATCTGGTCTGTAAAGTTTATAGTCTTTAAACTGGGTATCAGATAATCCCAACTTATCTTTTATCAAATACTCATTGCATTGGTATAACGCAATCAGTGAAGTGAATGCATTAACGTTTGTTTTTGGAATTTGTTTCTTTGAATTAAGCAAACGTTCCTTCTGAAACAGCTCATACTCCTCCACTACTTCTCTTGTAACAATGGCAGCAATATCATCTTCATCTAGTGCAATCTGATAGTTGTCACCTACTGGCTTTGCTCTACGATTAAGTGTAGAAAATAACTTTCTTGTTCTTCTTTTACCGGCATCGTCATTTTTGTGTGCAATAAAAATAACTGGGACTTCTTCATCTTCTAACTCCCTATTATCTTTTAATGCCTCAATTATACCTTTTACTCTATGCTGCCCATCTACTGGAAACACTTTCAAATCCTCATTAAACGCCAAGAATCCTACATTATTATATTCTTCGTACCCCTCGCCAAATTCTATTTCAAGCCACTTAGGATCTCCATCATAAATCGCCAACACAATGGCATTAAAGAATCTCTGTTTTTCGCTAAGCAAATACTTTACTATACTTTTATAGTTTTCAGTCAATTGTCGCTGTAAAAGATCATTTAAACAACTCGGATTGCAAAACTCATCGACTGAAGGAGTTACGATTTCTTCTATCTCCTTAAACTTCATAACTCCTGTATAATATCTCCAATCCCCGACATGTCCACGTATCACTGGTAATTTCATATTATATAAGCCTCCTAAAATGCTGCATCTACGGCATCTTTTACTGAACGGATTAAAATTTCTTTATTACATGGCGGTCTTCCATATGCCGCTATCAATCTATCCTCTATTTCTTTTATATCAGCAGCGGACGATTTAATTGGCAAGTAATATACATATACATATTCTCCCCACTTAGTAAACATAGTATGCAATTTCGAACGATTATATTTTTCTCCAAATTGATTTTTATATGTTCTTACACGAGCTCGAAGATTCTCACTCTCAGTCTTTGTTGCTTTTCCAATGTACATTAGATAGTTACCACCATTAGGAATAATTGGAGATACAATCACATATACATAAATACCGCCACAATCATTAGGAATTCGATTTGTCTCATCGCTAAGCTCTTTATCTGCATCCATCATTTTTACTCTTGCCCATTTTGAATAATCGACATTGATTCCTTCTAAATTAAACTTTTCCCATAATTCCGGGCTTAATATAAAAGTCATTTGATACGACGCCAAATCGCTCTCCACCGGATCATATAATGTTCCCATTCTTTTACCTTCTAACTATTTATTATTTTTGCAATTGCATCAGCAATGCTAGTTATCTCCTCTTCTGAATTGTTCTTTCCCAAAGATATTCTTATTGTCCCCTCTGCAATTCTTTCATCTAAATGAATTGCCTTTAAAACATGAGATATTTGAGTGTTAACACTATCACATGCTGATCCAGTTGAGACACATATCTTCATTAAATCAAGTCGATGCAATAACATTTCACCCTCTTGATCTGCAAACGATAAGCTCATGCTACCAGGAATATGATTCCCATCACCATTACGAATAAAAAATATGCCATGGTCTAATAGTTGCTTTTCAAGTTTAGCTTCAAAACCCGAGAGTCTTGAAGCATTATCTTCAATATGAATAACATTATTTTTAAGAGCTACAGCCATTCCAACTATAGATGCAACATTCTCTGTTCCAGCACGCATACCTCGTTCTTGAGCGCCACCGTCATTTAATGGTTGCAGCACCGAACCGTTTCGCGCGTATAAAAAACCGATTCCCTTAGGTCCATTAAATTTATGTGCAGAAGCGGACAAAAAGTCAACACCAAGTTCCTTAACATCGATTGGAATATGACCAACCGCCTGAACAGCATCTGTGTGGAAATAGGCTCCATTCCTATGCGCAATTTCTGACAATTCTTTTATATTCTGAATTGTACCTATCTCATTGTTTGCGAGCATAATTGACACTAATGTTGTTTCACAAGATGCAACAGAAGCATCTCCTAACTCAAAACATTTCGCTAATGTTTCACTCTTAACAAGTCCAGTATTTGTGACCGGAAGGAGTACTAAAGAGGCCCCCATTTCTTCCATATGCTTACATGCATTAAGAACAGCATGATGTTCTATTTCTGAAGTAATAATCCGTCGTATATCCGTTGAAAGCCCAAAATTTTTTATAACCCAATTATCACTCTCTGTTCCTCCAGAAGTAAAAAATATTTCTTCAGGTTCAGCATTTATACAACGCGCTATTTGTTTGCGCGCATCCTTTAAAGCCATCTTTGCTTTTTTTGAAAAGAAATATGGTTGTGATGCATTTCCATATTCTTCAAGGAGAAATGGCTTCATTGCCTCAAATGCTTCAATATCTAATTTTGTCGTGGCAGCGTTATCAGCATAAATCATATAAACAACGTACACCCTTCTTCTTTGAACTCTTCAATTTTATCTACTAATTCTTCTTCTGTTACCTCTAATCTCTCAGCAAGACAAGATAAACAATACATTTTCTTTTCGTTCTTTCCCAGAAGCTTCTTGGTTATTCCAATTTCATCTTTAGATAAATGTTCTTTTCCACACACATAACAAATACTCATCGTCTGTAATTACCTTTCATATTTAGATGAAACTGTGAACACTGGGATATCTTTTCCTCGATACTCTTCATCCAAAATTCCTAACTGATACTTAATTGTATCCCTCATTTTTCTTGCGCGATCCAAACAGTACCGTTTAAACTCACGAACAGATATATCGCTTGCCTCTCGGACATTTGGATATAACAACTTCAAATACGCTGTTGCAATACGTTTTACCGCCTCTGTATCTCTTGTATCAGCCGCTTCAGGAACTTCTATCAACTCATCCACGATTGCTCTATAACTCATATCATTACGTAATTCATGCATAATTGAACAAAAATATTCAGAGTTTAATGCCCATCCTGAAATTTTTAAATCATCATTCATTCGTGGAATGTTCCAACCTTTAATAAAACCATGAAATCTTTCTATCAGAGCAGATTCATGAAAGACAGTAGGTAACTCAACAAACATATTTGCATATCCATCTGCATCCATTGTTTCCTTCTTTATATTTCCACAAAGAATCATACCTGCATCAGCTGTACCTTCATAGTTACCAACTGTAAAAATACCAGATTCTAGGTAACCTTTTAACGCAGCTCTCATTTCATCTACATCTGTAAATGAAATTGTTTGGACTTCATCCAGAGTTATAAAGTCATTTCCCGCAACTAATCCCTCAGACTTCCTGTTTTGGTCATAGAACATCTTTGCACGGCTCATAACACCACCATTAGATAACCAGCCAAACCTACTTACTCTTCCAAACAAGTATGACTTTCCAGTGCCTTTTGGTGCAAGCTCAATAAGGTTTAATCTTTTTTCAATGAAAGGTAAAAGCCTTGTAAGCATTGTTAATTTCTTTTCTTCATCATTACCATATCCAGCAGCATTATAATCTACGGCTCCAAGTAGGACATCAATCCATTCATCTATTGTAAATTCATTTCGTGCCTCTTTATAATATTCAAGGTCTATCTGATATGGGCAAAACGTTTTAAAAGAAACTAATTTAATCTTACCTTGCTTTCCATCTTTTCCACGAGAGCTTTTTTTGTTATAATCGAATGCCCAATCATATTCATCTGGAGCTCTATATCCTAATTCAACCATGCCCCAAGTTTCATGTTCTCTAACTAAATCAGCTTTACAAGTCTCCCAAACAGAATCCTCTATTATCGTATCTTTACTTGAAAGTCCAAAATCTGGTAAGGAAAAAGACACCCCACCGGTTTTTATATCGATATCAACTGATACTTTAGCCAAAAATTTAACTTGTTCATGTTCAACTACGACACGATTCTTAATTGAATTCCAATCATCCTTCTTAGGCAAATACTTTTTTACAAAAGCAGCCACTTTTTCAGTATCAAAACTTCCGTCCTCATCCTCAAACTTTTTAAGAATCCAGTCCCTCATAAAAGACGGAAGACTGAGGGAATTAAAAAAATTGCTCTTTTTTAGGTCTTTATATACGACCATCTCATCAAAGCAGTTTCTTAATTTATCAACATTCATCAGTATTCCTCCCATTTATACTAAAAGAGATCATCAAAGTCAGAATTAACCGAAGCACTCTTTCCTTTTGTTGTAACATCTATTCGAGTAATTAAACTTTCGCCAACGTATACATCAGCTGAATATGTCTTTGCTCGTTTCATATTTGCAACATTAATTCTGTAATGATTTTCATCCACTTTTTCTCCGAAATAACGCTCGCCCTCAACTACTAGCGAAATAACTTGCTTTATCGGCTTATTAACATACAAAAGAATAGATGCTCCATCTTTATAATCAGAGACAATATTCTTATCTGATAATGCAACCTGCATTGAAGAATCTGCTAATGTTAACTCAATGACTGGAACAACCACTTCTTCTAATGACGCTCCGCCATGAACCTCTACATTTGCGGCTCTACTTCCTCGGAAACGGCCATAATTTGCAAGAACGATAAAGCCATTTTCTTCTGTTGAAAATTTCAAATCATAATTATCAACTTTTTTACAACAACGACCTGAATGCTCACCGCGAGTATCTGTCTCATATTTTTCTTCAATATTACTTATTACAGCAAGCCTTGAAGCGCCATGGTCACTTGCAATAATAAATCTGTCATATTTTCTAAGAGCCAACTCAACCGCAGCTCTATCTAACGCATCCGACAATACTGCCAATTCTTCAGCTAAATGTATTGGATATTTGTTATTAGGTCCATACTTATACCCACCCTTGTCCTTATGCTTAATCTCATCAAGTTCTTCTATTTTTTCACGATGCTCCTCTGGCCAATCATAATAGAACTTATTATTAACAGACGTAATTGTAGGTAAATTTGCTCGTCCTATGTTTACTGCAACCATCAACCCACGGGCCTTAGCACCCTCAACAATAAATGATAAGTATTCAACACCCAGTGCATCAATCCAGCAAAGATATGTACCATCACGGTTTATATTCGCAATAAGCTCATCACGAGTACGTAATCTGTTATAATCTCTAGAAACTGCATATTTTTCAACCTTTTCCAAGAAATCCGAACTTACAATATTACGCATTTTTTCTTGTTTATATGCATCAAAATAATCCGTTAACTCCTTGGATAATGCATCTCCCTGAAAATGATATTTAATCATATAAGTATTCAAATCAGGATATAGTTCCTCTAAATTTTCTGGAAATCCGTTTTGAGAAATCTGCGCTATTATTTCTTTACGCTCATTAAGACTAATATCCGTTAGTTTATAAATACTCTCTGACGGGTCTACTCTATTATCATTCACAAAACGAGCCATTTCTGCTTCTGGGTATCCGCGTAAAAGCCTTTTTCGTTCGGAATAGTAAGTTTTAAATTGTGGGTCATTATGAGATATCTCTATTATCGCATTTACAACTTTTTTCTTAAAATCTTCAAATCCTTTGCAGTTATCTAAAACATATTTAAGATAAGAATTCTTAGTCTTAATTCTATCTGCGTAAAGATATATAAAATAAAGCCAACAAGTATTAGCAATACCTGATATTCTTTCATGAAATTTCGTTTCTAAATCTTCTTTAAAATCATTAACATCAAAAACAGATTCCAGCGTACCATGCTTTGTAACTTGTTCAAGTAAATAATCCCACCTTTCATCATTACCAAATTCTTTAGGAATTCCAAAGCCTGGATTTTTCTTACAAATAGCAGAATATGAATCCTTAATCGCCCTTATTCTGCATGTCGCCTCAGGGAATTCCAAATCGGAATTATATCCAATTTCACCACTTTCTCCGTCTTCCATTTTGATTAATAAAGACTTCAATCCATCATTTTCAAACATACTAACATTTGAAGGGGAAAATACCAAATCAAAATCTAAAGGCATCGCATCTCTAGAAATAAAATATCTTCGATTATCAAATCTTGGATCGCCAGTTGCAATTTTTTTTACAATATGAGCATCACCTCTTAGTAAAATGACTGCCCAGGCGCTGCCTAAATTAAAATCTTTTAATTCATCAAATGTAAAAAAAGCATACTCATCTCCGGTTAACAGCATATACTCTGCTAATCCAAGTACAACAACTCTATTACTTTTACAATCAACATCTGCTGTTCGCAGCTTGTCCCTGAGCAAATCAAGATCTGGCTTTTTATCCATATCACGACAGCAATCGCTTAATCTTATAAAATCTGCCCCATGTTCTTCGAGTTTTATTTTTAATTCTTTATATTCCTCATCGCTTGCCACAGCAAAAAATGGCTTGTGAAGACTCGACGAAAAATACTCCTCAATTGCTGTCAATATCATGAATTTATTCTCCTTCGTTTATAATCTCTACCCCAATGTTCATGTTATTTTTTATCAATTTAATCAAATGGCTCTTTAAATCATCTGAAGACATATTCTCAATTTTAGAAACCACTGCATCACTGCCACCAGCATCATACTCTGCTTTTGCCAATTCTTCTATTTTAGTCTTTACAGCCGGATGTGAATCCCACTCATAAGTTTCTACAGATAATCTCTCCAACGCATCTCGTACTTTATCAATATCCTTCAGTATGCCTTTATATCTACCAAGCAAATTTGAAAATGCATGATTTATCTTCTCTTCTGATCCAAGATCATCATAAAACTTCGCATTTTCTAACAGCAACAACGCATTGTCAATTTCTTTTTCTGTAGCCATCGTACGATTCAAGACCTCAAATGCCTTCTTTGCCTCATCATACTGTTCCTTACTAACCATAAGTAAAATAGGAGTTCTATGCATATATGACCAGTCTCGTGGCGTTTTAGAGTTAGTCTTTTCTTTCCAAAGATTAAACAACTTAGTCTTTGTTTGGTTCTTTCTGAACTCATCAGCAAGTTGTTTAACTAAAGCATTACTTTCTGTCTTACTTTTCCTAAACACATTAATAAGCTGTGGAACCTTTAATTGTGCAGCTTCTTCAACAGATATATCATCTAAGTAAGCCTTGTAGATTTCATAAAAGACACCTACTTCATTATCAAAATAATGTTGAACATCCAATCTTTGCTCGCACAATGATTGTGTACACTTTTCCATTTGATCGGGCAGGATATCTTTTCTCGTAACAATATCAAATAAGAAAGAATAAACTTCCTTTAAACTTGCGAATTTCTCTTCCAATGCCTCGTGTGAACACATTGCAAACTCAAGTTTTTCTCTCCATTTTTCAAATGCCTCTGCTTTTGAATGCGCATTACAGTTTAATAAAGTATTTGTTTCCTTAACGAAAGTATAGTCCACAATTAGCTTCCGGATTTCAGCCTCGCCCATTTCACTATTCCAAAGACTAGAATATGCAACAGAAAACAGGTGACTAATATCAGCAAGCATCGTTTCTTCTGCGCCAATTTCAGATGCCAGGCTTAATAGCTTTCCATCTTCAAATGCCTGTAAGTAGTATTTCATTCCCTCCTGACACTTTTCTGGAGTAAGTAATTTAGCAAGGTTTTCACCCAATGATGGCTTTATTACCGACGCTGAACCAATACTCAACGCCACTTTATGAGCTTCTTTGCCCTCTTTTTGGATAAGCTCTATATATTTTTCTACAAAATCATATACACCAGCATCATCTACATTCTTCAAACTCCAAACTGGCAAACGTAAAGACTGCATTTTATTTTTTACTGACACCTGTGCCTGATTAATATGAGCACATGCATTTGGCTCTAGTCCCCAGGCCTTCTCTGTCACTTCATAAAAGGCCATTTCTTCTGGTGTCATTTTAACAATATATGTCGGGTTGGATTTCCCATTGATATAGTTACCTATCATCTCTGATAATTTATCAGAGGACATCACATCATGGCTTCCGCTTGAATCCAAATATCTATATGGCTCTCCACCGTATTCTTTAAGCATAAATCCAAGTAAGAATGCAGATAAATTACAAGGAGCGAAACCATAATCGCTCTCTAAATGACTATAAATATCATCAATCGAAATTTGGCCTTCTTTCTTGAAATTTTCATCGATCAGTGCCTCAATATCTCTTTTAATAATAGAAATATTTAAGCCTGATGTTGTAGGATTAGTCCAATAGTTGTCCTGCTCCCAAACTTCTGCAAGAACGCTCTTTTCAGCCCTTGACATTACACCACTTGTTGCTTTTACTATTCCACATTTTGCAGCTGATTTAAGTTGTGTTACTTTTAATTGGTTTTCATTTACTCCACGATTAAAATCAAAAACATACTTAAATTTTGTAGTAACAATTGTCTGAAGAACATCAGCAACTGCTTGTCCTCCAATTACCTTTTCGCCCTCCCTACAATCAGCATGATATATAGTAAAGCTTCCATTATAGATTCTATTTTTCCATGTTACAGCAAGAACTTGTTGCGCCTTAATTTTGTTTTCTGTAGCAGATTTTGGGTTTCCCTGATAATACTGAGACATAGCTGCAAAATCTACATAAGCATCAAACTCATCCTCACCTAAAGGAGTACTAAGCGCATCAATAAAAACTATATTGCTATAGTCATCATTTTGAGCAGCTTCTTTTACAAGTTTTCGCAAAGGAATTGCCTCACTGTCATCTTTAGCGAGAGCAACTACAGCTATAAAATGCCAATCCATCGGAGCATCTTTAAGTTCATTTATTTTTCTTGTAAAATCTGCATTTGTTACCGGAACAAGATTTCCGCATCCCGGTGTCATTTCATATCTAAGTTTTAAGGCCGGTGGCAACGATAAAACTGTATCAAGATTTCCCTCTGATATCAGTTTTGCTGTTGTGCTATTCTGTTTTATCGTCTTTTTAAATTCATCTATCTTCGCCTGATCCCCAGCCAGAACTGCCGCACCATATGCATATTTGTTATTTCCAATTGGAGATGTAACCAATATACCTTTTGTTGCAAGTGCTTTCGCAATATTTTTACATTGAGTATCAAGCCCTGATGTTATTCCTTCATATACATAGCTAATATTCTGCTCAGTAGGCTTCAAAAGCTCTATCATCCCACCTAAACGCTTATCTATAGCCTGCATAATTAGAATTGTTTTTAATACTCTTTTTTCATCTTCTCGAAGATTCTGCTGCTGAGGATATGTGTCGAGAATCATTCTAATGTCAACTGTAAGGTTATCTCTTCCTTTCACATAGAAGAAATCCCATAACATATCAACTGTAAGCAATGGATGATCATCACTTGGCCCTGTTTTTTCAATAAACCACTGGAACGCCTGCGTATCATCCGCATTCGCAATTTTAATAAAGTCAAACATACTGCGCTGATTTGATTGAAAAGCGACAGCGATATTTTTTAGAATAAGAGCAGTCATAGGATGAATAGGCATAATATCCTTTACAACCTTAGGATCACTTATTCTAGCTGCTTTCATAACTGCAGATCTTGATGCACTCAATCTAGTGTTTAAATCATCAGCACAAATATTCCACATTTCTTGAGCAGCTGGCTTAACATTAAATGCGTGTCCAATCAAGTTAAATGCTATATTATCTGGTAATGATATCTGCGAAAAGTTAAATCGCTGCTGAACAACCTTCCATGTAGAATCATCACTATTGATAATTGACTCTGTTTGATGTGTAACAACAATAAAATAGAAAGGTGCTTCTTGACATAAAGCAACTATCTTTTGAAACTCATCTAATGAATTTCTATTTTGTTTGAAAAATCCACTAAACTCATCCCAAACAAGAACAATCTTCGTATTATTCTTTTCAATCACATCTTTCAACCACGCCTTTAACTTGTCGCCATCCAAAGACATAGCTGTTATTCCCTCTTTATCTGCCAACTTAAAGATATTGTCCATTAAGCTCTTTACATCAGCAGATTTTTCTAGAGTATTTATTACTTCATCAGAAGTAGATTGGGAAAAAGTAGCCACCCATTCTGGTTTCTTCAGAAGGATATCAAAAATTTCCTTATGATCCTTTATCCAAGCAATGACACTTTCTTTTAGAGTATTCTCTCCAAGATATGTTATCTGTGGATTCTCTATCAGAGCTTTTTTTACACTTTCCTGAATCGCATAATAGAGATCTCTCGGTGTTGTTATTCCTCCCGATGCATATCGATAAGCAGTTACTACACCTCTTTCTTTATGTCCAAGTATTTTACTCAACAAATCTGGATTATTTTTTAATGCTTCATATTGGTTCCAGTATGCCTTCAATTCTTCTTCCGGAACCTCAAGTATCTTTTTCAAGGCATAAGCACATTGCGACTTACCAGTTCCATATGCACCATGAATCCAAACAGAGCGCTTTGTTGTCCCACCCAACATTGTCTCAACATTTTTTAACAGTTCTATAAATGTTTCATGCGGATATGTATTTTCCCATGGAGCTCCAGCTTCAATCGCAGAGTCGTCAATACAAGGAAAATATTTTTCATCTACATCAAAAAATTGTCTGTACTTTCCAACTTCTTGTGTTGACATTACATTTCCTCCTCAAACAACGAAATAACATCTTCAGATTTTTTTTGTAAAATTGAAATCTTATCTAAATCATTAGTAAATGACGCGATGATAAAGTCTGGATACTTCTGTGACAGTCCCATCAAGGCAGATTTCATTTCCTCGTAATCAAGGCCAAACACTTTCGATGGGCTAACTCCATTTCTATCCACCAACTCATCCATCAACCATGACAAAGTAAATTCTTTATTTTCATCGCAGTTTTCAACAAACAACAGCAAACTATACAGAATTACTCTGTTATCAACAATTGCACATTTATTTCTATATAAAGAATCTATCTGTCTGCCATTTTCATAAACCGCACCCCAATTCAAAACTGTTCCTAATGGCAATTCACAAAATCTCTTAAACGCATTAATGATAGATGTAGCATCGTTCCTCTTTACTCCATCATTTATAAGTAGATCACTTACAGTATCACGTTGATAAAAAGTGCCAACATCAAGATTGTTTATATACCAATTAAACTGTGGATTATAAGCAAAATTAGATGCAATTAATCCCCAAGCAGTTCCACTTTCCCATCCTATACTAACAATTACATCAAATAATTTTGTCGTTTTGTTATTCTTATCAATAAGTCCGGTGTCTCTTAAGAATCTTTTAAACATCGGAACCTGATTTGGACCAAGACTATTTAGTTCCCAATACTCATTACCCATATCAAAGAATTCTCTTACCCACTCAAGCTTTGGAGCATGATTAGCAAACGAATTAATACTTGCGTTGTTCATTTTTCCATTTCCTCCTAAAGATGTTCTTAATGAATGATACGCTAAACAACCATCATCTATTTCATGACACTGTCCACAATGAATGCAATTCACAATCTTTAGTCCATTCTCAAACGATATGCAGCCATTTGGGCAGTTGCTCTCACACACTCTACATCCAACACAATACGCAGATTTTTTAAAAACCTGTTTGAATTTTTTTGCCACCTTTGGATATTTCTTTAGAATATACGCTGGTGCAATAATCCTATAACCATCTTTAGTCTCTTCATAATTATATTCAAATGGTATTTCCCCTAAAGTCTTTATCCACTCAAGCCAGTCTGTTTTCGGATTTGTCACTGTAAGTATCAGCTTTCCGCCTTTAACACTTTCATCATAATGCTTTTCATTAATAGTTAAATCTCTACCATTTTTACGAGCATTCCATCCGCCATTAGTGATATATGTTGTTAATCCAACCTCATCACCTTTATTTCTAGCATTCATTTCTTTAATCATATCTATATAGACTTGTATCTCTTCTGGATATGATTTTCTCTGAATATAATCACCTTTTCCTCCGCCCATTGGGCAAAAAAGACAACCAGCACGAGAATTACCTTTTTTATATGCTTTATTAATTGGCAGGTTATACATGTATAGGTACAACCATATTTCTGCTGATGTCCAATCTAAAATTGAATTATGACTATACTGTCCTTTCTGCTTTTTCCCAAAGTTTTCATAATCATACTCACTTCGAGCAGTACTCTCGTGTTTTCTAACACCAACAAAATCCAGTCCAACATAATTATTTTTTCCTGTAATTTCTCTTAGCTTTCTAGTCTGTGGAGCGCTTTTATGAACACTGCAACACCATCTTAGTACCCTTGCCGGCGGACCAAAAAGATGCCATGATTCATTTGGTTCAAAATGGCAATTTGATGTAAAAAATGGAACATCCTCTTTTTCACACATTTTTTTTGTTTCTTCTACAGCCTCATATGTATCAGGAAATTCCATTCCCGTATCGCCAAATACAACTACAAAGCTTTTCTTGGGAAGGGTTTTTCTAACCAAATCCAAAAGTACTTCGCTGTCTTTTCCTCCCGAAAAAGCCACATGAAATATATCAAGTTTATTCTTATATTTTTCATAAATAGCAAGAATCTTCTTTACGGTAGAACTTTCAATTATCTCCATAATTTCCCGATTCTTATTTATCATCATTGGAATGTCTATTGGCCTTAAATATCCGCCGTTAGGCTCTGGCTCGACGACATTTCCATTATCATCCTGTGCTAAAACAATTTCCGGCGCATCATATAAACTGCCACCTTTTAGTTTTGCTACAGGCTTACCTCTATAAATATATTGCGCTGATTCCGCCCACATATATGGGGTATCAGATTGATTTACATAGTTCCAATATTTATCAAATCCAAGTAAATTCAATTCATCCGCATACACAGGTCTAGGCTCTTTAGAAAATATTGTTGGTGTAGTATTTAACAGTATCCCTCCTGTCTCTTCATCGTATGAATATGTATACATTAATAGTTTTCTCCCTTCTTTCTTATAGCATATGCTAATTCGATTAAGTCGGATAAATATTTATAAGAATGTCTACCAACAAATCCTTTCTCAACCAGAAAATCCATTACTGCATCCTCTGTAAGATTCACATTGCTTTGCGCAATCATATGTGCCAAGAGTGTATGATAATCATAATCACATTCTTTCCTAACTATTGCTCCAGCATTTCTAGAATTAGTTGTTACCGCCATATACTTAAATGTCTTACTAAATCTTCTGCAAAAGCTTTCGAGTATAAAAAGATTCCACGTATAATTGCATTCCGGAAATAGTGCAAATGAGGAAATTTCTTTCATACCTATCGCTTCACCCGAAATAATAGTATCCAGCACATCATCAATAGCAGGTTCATTAAAACAAACCTGTTCATCGCTTACAAACCTGTTCTCATCTATGCGAATTAATGTAGAGTACGCAACTTCGAGCGGAGTCGATTGTCTATGCGTTCCAGTCTTCAACTCCCACTCCTCAAACAGTTCATCAACAGATAATTCTCGTTTAGATTTGCAGAACAACTCCAATAATTTAACTGGATTACTCTCTTGCCCTTTTATCGTTACAGTTCGATTAGCACGTTCATATTTGGATGACAGTACAAGATTGTAAACTAGTGCAAAGATTGCATTATCTGATAACTCGTAATTTTCTTCAAATACACTTTCAAGCGGCATATCATCAAACGCCACATTTCCTTTTACATTTATGTTATTGGCAACATATTCTAAAATATTATTTTTCTCGTCTTCACTAATAACAAATTTATGTTCAATGGTATATGTCTCAGCTGAGTTCCACACAAAACATGTATTATTCGCAAGCGCATACTTTATCTTATCAATAGGGACATATTCCATATCATTTTTTAATCCATAATAATCGCGAAGTACATTTTCTCCCCACAAGGAAGTAATATTATTTTTCAAAAGTTCATTTTCGGTAAGTGCTTCCCAAGCAAAAAAAGATTTCTTGCAATTGATATCTTTAAACTTTTTTCCTAAATAACTCTTGAGCATCTCGCTTGAAAAAATTCCCAAGCCATAAAACCACTCTTCATTTTTTGCATAGAGTTCATCATAATAAATAATCTCGTTTCCTTGGCGATGCAATTCATCAATTTCTGTTCGAATTCTTTCTTCTGTTTCCGAAGCAATAATGAATCCCTTTCCATCGTGAATAAAGCAACTATCAAATAACATCTTTTTTATTTCTTCATCTGTCATTTGACATTCTTCACCAAAGTCTTCGCTATAAAATTTCCTTAGCCTCATCACTTCAATAGGTGAATCAATTCTTATTCCATATGCAAAATGTGACCTAATAAAATTACTAAATCTTTCTTTCATCGGTTCACTCTTAATTCTTTCCTTTTTTAATTCAAACTCCGCATAATTATCTACATACAATTGCATGGTATCTCTAAAAAGCTTGGAACCACTCCTCAACCCTTTTTCACCGTTTGAAAAGATGTGTTCTAATGTTGCCATCTGCATAGTGATTCCATTCTCATTTCTATAAACGTCATCTATCTCAAGGCCTTTCTTTATTGCCATTTCACGCAATCTAGCAGATACACTTTTTATAGCATCGTTCTTTTTAATTATTCCATTTTTATACTGATAAAACGCATCAACGATGATGATTGCTTCATCTTCATTCCACGGTACTCTCATGAAAAAACGACCTGCCTTCAATTATCACTTGATACAAACTCCATAATTTCCTCTGTCGAACATTCTAATGCTTGACATATCTTCCCTAATATCTCCGTAGATACATCTTCATCGCGACCGAGTTTTAACATTGCATATTGAGTTAATCCAGCAGCTTCTTGCAAATCTTTCTTCTTCATGTTCTTATCCAGTAACAAATGCCATAATTTCTTATAACTTACTGTCATTTCAATTGATCCTCCACGAACTCAAAAGACGAAAATCGTATAAAATACCGATGTTAATTATACACAAATTATATTGAGATTTCAATAATTTAATTGAGCTCGCCATATTAATATACAAAACCAGAATACTTTTTCAATTGAATAACCAATGACTCTTTCATTACTTCCATTAATCCACTATAAGCTTATCAAAAATACTGTCCTATTATACGGACTCTCAAGCTATCATCTAGCAAGCTTTTAGATTTTCCAACTGATTCCCCGCTTCGCGGCACCATCTTCGATGGTGTTAGGGCGCGTCTTCGCAAAGCGGCGAGCAGTGCTTTTTTGTACAAAAAGCTACTATCCGCTCGTTGGTGGCACATCCCCAATCCCCTTGAACAAGCTAAATGCTTGGCTACGCAATTCTTACGAATTGCTTTATTTTGCTGTTGGATATTTCTTCAGAAATGAAAAAAGAGGGGAACCCATAAGTCTTAAACTTACAGATTCCCCATTAGAATTATCGAGTGATATTGTGTTTTCTGACACGTTCCTTCTTTTGCTCTTCATCACTTTTAAGGAACTGGTCGATATCATATTTTGCTCTTTGAATCTCCTGCATGTCTTTCTTAACCTGACGATATTCACAGTACAGCTTTTTCTTTTCTGCAAGGATCTCGGCATACTCTGCACTGAGATCTTTTACCTTCGGAAGCTTCTTCAGATGAAGCTCATCAAAGACATTCTTGGCAGCCTTATGAAGCAGGATTTCCTGTCTATGCTCTTCCAGAAACTTCTTGCTATATCCGCATTTACGATAATCCGCGTATACGTCTTTTGTCTTAAAGTAATCAAAGATATGTTTCTTCAAAACCCGAATCTCGGCAAGTTGCTTCTCCTTCTCTTTGATGGATGCTGAAATTTTCGTAAATCGCGCTGTTGCTGTTTTCACATTTTTTCTCCAGATCATCGTAGCTTCGAATGTCATGCTGCTTCAGATATAAAACTGCCTTAGCCACCTGCTTTGTATTATAGTTCTTAGCTAAACGGACATAATATTTACCTTTGCCCTGAGCCAGCTTCTTTTGAATATCGATAAGAAGGTCAAACTCATGATCTTCCTTTTTCCTCTGGTAAGCCTTAAGCTGCTTTTCGGCTTTTTCATTATCATAGAAAGCATGCTCCATCTCACCGGCAAGAATCTTCTTAAGGTCATCTTCTGTATAACCATCACCCAGAGAGCGCAGCCGGATGAAGCGTTTTTGATCTTTTCCCTTTAGAGAAATATGCTTTCCACGCTTAATCTCGTATCCGGCATCTTCCAGTTTATAAAGCAGCTCATCAAAATCTTTTGCGCTACCTTCTTTAAGAATCCAATCAATCGCATCTATGATATCATCGCGAAAGGATTTCTTATCAGGATAAGTCGTTCGCTTAACACGCCCACTTGGTTTTTTCTTTTCTATGACAGACAGGCCATGTTCCAGGCAGGTGATATCTGATAATCTCTGCAAAGCCAATCCAACAAAAAAGATATCCTTGATTTCTGCCATAAAGTCCTCCGATGCAATATCCTGATTTCTATCTCTTTAAGATTATACTTATTGAGACCAAAAAATGACCTGAATTCAATTAGTATTCCTTTAAACTTTGCGTAATCCTTCAAGTCTTGATTTTTGAATGAGGCAAACTTGTCTCGTTTTCGAAAATAACACAATACTTTCTCTACATAACTATCATATATAGGAAAATCAAGTGGACAATGATGGCTACAATACTTCGTTGCAAATGAATAGAAGTTCTTCTCAACATTGTTTATTGTAACTCTTTGCATTTCAGAAACCAGTGAAATATCGCCAGCCCTAAGTCGTTCATCAATAACTAAAGATAAAATATGCTTTGCTACCGGAAACACAGAAAAAATATTTGTGCTGTAAAAATCATTCAGAGTAGCAACTTTCAGCAGAATAGTTTTTCGAGTAGTTTAAGGAGAGAACTGTACTTAGCAGTTAATCTCTGCTCATCACCGGCTTCTGTAAACTCTACAAAAAGCAATTCTCTTACATCAACCTTATAGATACGAGAGAACTGTGCAAGCTCTTCCGCAGATACACTTCTCTTACCTGCTTCCATTTCACTGATAGCTCTTCTTGTTACATTCATTAAAGCTGCAGCTTCATCCCGAGTAATTTCCGCTTTCATACGTGCTTCTTTTAGCTTCTTAGCTGTAAATTCTGACATTTTGGAACCTCCTTCTGATTTCCGATTTTCGGATATTTAATCAAAATGCCCCTATTTTCAATTTTCGATTTTCGGAACAAATGCCCCGAAATTTGTTTGAATGTAGTCGGCGATGAATCGTATGAAGTACTCCGGCAGCTTAATTGATTTTATTTTTGTGTAAAAAAATATAGGGTGTCTAAAGTAGACACCCTATACCACAATATCATCAGTACATAATATAATCAAGTATCGGCTATTGATTTCTCCTTTTTGATATGCATATTTTTTACAAAAAAATCCCTGTAACCACCTCATGGCAATTACAGGGACTCATATTGTCTTTATTAAGCTAATTACTTACAAGTTCTGTTCGTCCGAATCCTACTTGTTAGCGATTGCAGCCTGAGCAGCAGCAAGTCTAGCGATAGGTACTCTGAATGGTGAACATGATACATAATCAAGACCAATCTTGTGGCAGAACTCAACTGATGAAGGATCTCCACCGTGCTCACCACAGATACCGATGTGAAGCTTTGGATTAACTGGCTTACCAAGCTTAACTGCCATATCCATGAGCTTACCAACACCTGTCTGATCAAGCTTAGCAAATGGATCGTTCTCGAAGATCTTAGCATCATAGTAAGCATTTAAGAACTTACCAGCATCATCTCTTGAGAATCCGAATGTCATCTGTGTAAGGTCGTTTGTACCGAAGCAGAAGAAGTCAGCTTCCTTAGCGATCTC
>ENA-OUQW01000542-OUQW01000542.1-human-gut-metagenome-genome-assembly--contig:-NODE-542-length-48407-cov-6.223982_pt1 | contig 48407 bp, 50 predicted proteins | sample MGYA00248464_ERZ548849 | MGnify/ENA primary metagenome ERZ548849 (study PRJEB26491, sample SAMN04978193) | human gut metagenome | host: Homo sapiens | study: EMG produced TPA metagenomics assembly of... | reverse complement strand
GCATCCTGGGGCTGTAGTAGGTCCCAAGGGTTGGGCTGTTCGCCCATTAAAGCGGCACGCGAGCTGGGTTCAGAACGTCGTGAGACAGTTCGGTCCATATCCGGTATACGCGCAAGAGATTTGAACGGAGTCTTCCTTAGTACGAGAGGACCGGGAAGAGGGGACCTCCAGTGTACGGGTTATCGCGCCAGCGGTAAACGCCCGGTAGCTGTGTTCCAAGCGGATAAGTGCTGAAAGCATATAAGTACGAAGCCCACCGTAAGATAAGATCTCTCATGACACAAGTCAGTAAGTCCCCGAGCAGATTACTCGGTAGATAGGTCAGAGATGTAAGAGTGGCAACATTTTAAGTCGACTGATACTAATAGGACGAGGGCTTTTCCTAGCGGTTTTTGGCAAGAACGGAGCGTAAGCGAGTTCGACCTAATGAGAAACTTGATGAAGCGAAATAATTAAATATTAATTATGAAGCGGAATTAAAAGTTTCGAATTGCCAATAAACCAAGACAAATAGTTAAAAGTGATTGCGCAACCTTATAATCCTTATGCAGCTTTCAGGGTACAGTAAGTACCATCTTCTGTTGGAAACGACAGAAAAAAGACTTGCTGGTGACCAAGAGTGAGGAAAACACCCGTTCCCATCCCGAACACGGTCGTAAAGACTCACCTCGGTGACAATACTTGGCGGGCCACCGCCCGGGAAGATAACTCGTTGCCAGCACCTATATTTAAAAAAGAGAATTTGAGAAATCAGATTCTCTTTTTTTATTATATAATTTATTTATGAAGATGAAGTTTAAGAAAAAGATTGTAAGTTTTATTCTTTCCTTTTTGCTGATTGCATCAGGTGTTTATTACTTTGGGTTGAGCTATGTCCCAAGGGAATTATATGAAACCAGAACTATGTCACCTCATATGCCTGAAAGTTATTATGTTAATCAGTGGTGCAGCCCTGAGTTTGGTCGTAAGGAGGCTGTTTTATGGGATATGACAAGAGTTGACTGTCTTACAAAAGATTATGCTATTGAATTTGATTTTGCTAAAAAATGGGCGGAAAGTATAGGACAATCTTTATATTATGCAAAAATGACAAATAAATCACCTGCTGTTGTAATAATTCTTACTAAATGGTCTGATATGAAGTACGTGAAAAGAATAGAACGCTTAAATAATGATATAAAAATATTTTTGGTAAAAGCTTTTTAGTATTCTGATTGACTATTCATAATATATTATTATAAAAATAGTATGACTATACTGGAGTTATTTAAATTTAATAGGGTGTGTCAACATTCAAAAGTCAGACCTGATGTGGAATTTGCATACTGTCCTGATTGCGGCGAGTTGGTTGAAAATCAGTGGTATCTTGTAAGATGTGCTTGCTGTGGTGTTAAGATAAAGGGAATTATAAAAAACAGTGAAATTATTCCTGAGAAAAATTTTTGTCATAATTGCGGAACAAGAGATTACGTAATAGAAAGAATTAACAAAATCAATTTTATTGATATAAGTTACGCAGTTTTAGTTAAAGCAGTTGTAACTCATAACAATACTAACTTTACTCAAAGCTGGGTTGAGAACGATTTTAGAACATCAAATTACAGACCGCGATTGCTGCAAGAATTCCGATAAAATCAGCAAGAAGGCCAATAAGTAAAGCATATCTTAATTTTGATATGCCAACAGCTCCGAAATATACTGCCAAAACGTAGAATGTTGTTTCACTTGAACCAACCATAATTGCTGAAAGTTTGGTTGCATAGTCGTCAGGTCCGAGTTTGTGTGCGATATCGGAAAATACGCCTAATGCTGCTGAGCCTGAAAGTGAACGTACAATCATAACAGGTAATGTATCAGCAGGCACGTTAAAATGTGATAAAAGCGGTTTAAGGGCTTCACCTGTCATTTCTATAATTCCTGATGCTCTAAACATTGAAATTGCAACGATTATTGCAACAAGGTAAGGAATGATATTAACTGCTACTTTAAATCCGTCTTTTGCTCCATCAGTAAATGTTTCGTACAAAGGTACTTTTTTAAATAATCCCATAGTGAGGATTATAATAATTATTGCGGGAAGCGTCCAAAGGGAAATGATGTTCATAACTGATTGAAACATTACTTATCGCCTCCTGTTTGTTCTTGCGGTTTCCAGTATTTTTGGAAAACTTTAGCAAGTAGGATTGCACTGACAAATGCTATTGTAGTTACAAGCAAAGTGGGAGCTATAATTTCAGTGGGATTTTTGTAGCCGATACTTATTAATACTGCAATTACAGTTGCAGGAATAAGCTGAAAACCTGCTGTACTCATTGCTAAAAACATGCACATTGCATTTGAAGCTGATGTTTTATCAATGTTATTTTTTTGCAATTCTTCCATTGCTTTTATGCCTATTGGGGTAGCTGCATTAGAAAGTCCAAAAGCGTTTGCAGCAAAAGCCATTGCAATATCGCCTATTGCGGGTGAGTCTTCAGGTATTTCATTAAATAATTTTTTTGTAATCGGTTTAATTAACTTTGCAATTAAAGCTATAAGTCCGCATTTTTCTGCTATCTTCATCATTCCAAGCCAAAAAGCCATTATCCCAATAAGAGAAAATGCGACTTTTACTGATAATTCAGCACCTGTCAGTATCGAATTTACAACTTCTGAAAGTCTTCCGTTTAATGCTCCAACTACTATTGAAATTACTATTAGAAAATAAAATATGTAATTCATAGATTGATTATAACATAAATTTTATTTAGTTATTCATTTGCTGCCACATTTTTGTGGAAGATATTCCACCTTTTTCGTAAGAATTAACTCCGCAGCCTAATGGAGCAAATTTATAGTTATTACCGTCTTTATAAAAAGACATTTTAAATAAGTCATAACCCCATTTGTTTGGGCCTTTTTGTCCGTTTACGTCTAAAAGCATTGAAATAGGAACGCTATCCTTTAGGTAAGATATAATAATAGCACCATCGTTAAGCACGTATACAAGGTTTGTGTTATTAATTGAATTTTTGTTTAGCCCTCCGCAATTCGCAGCATTTTCAGCAAGCTCCTCATCAGAAACATCCGGATTTTTATCAGTAAGCAGTGTATCCAAACCTTTATATTGGTCTTTTTGCAGACAGCCGTTATCGGCAGCTTTTGTTGTGCAGATTTTTCCTATTAACAGATTTTTTTCTACTGCTTCACGGAAATCAGCGCAAGCAGCTTTATCTGACCATTTGCCGTGTACACCTGTATTAATATCCTCATGGTAGCAGTCTGTTACGCCGCCAACATCAAAAACTGATTTGGTGTAAGCCTGATATATTGTAGAATACAGCTTTTTATACTGGTTCTTAAATACCATTTTTTTATGATGACTGATAAGTGCAGGCATTGTCATTGCCGCAACAACTCCTATGATACCCAGTGTAATTAACACTTCAGCAAGAGTAAACGCATAATGACGTTGATTTTTTAACTTAGCTACGCACGTAGTGCCTTTAGCAAGAGTAAATCCGATAAAATGATTGTTATTAATGTGATGTTTCATATCACTATTATTGCATATTAATTTAAAAAAGTAAAGACTTTTGCTGGAAATCCTGTCTATACTTACATTTTTCGGGGGGGGGGCACTCTCAAAGCTTCTTGACTAAACATTTTTCACTCTCCTTTTTATTACTTAATTATTTATTATATTTGGTATTTTGTCAATACCTGTTTTTAATGTCTGTGTCCTTTATGATGCGGAGGAGGTGCCACATGGTGATGATGTGGAGGAGGCGGACAAACAAATCCAGGTATAGTAAATACCTTAATAAGATTTATAAAATTATTTATATTCTTTGTTTCCATAAAGTCTTTCATTATAGATTTATATTCTTTATAGTTAATTGTATTCGGATCAGAGTCATCTTCATTATAAAGTTCTGACAGGGCATTAAATTGAGCTTCTGCCTGCCTCATCTGGTATGTGTTGTAAGGATATAAGTTATTCATATTCCAATTATTGCGTTCTGTTCTGATTACTTCTTTTGCAGAAATTACTCCGTTTTCATTGCCGTTTGCATCAATTTCATCAAAAACTTCTTTCATTGATTTGTTATAGTCAAAGTTTCTTAAATCTCCTACTACAAAACAATTTGGTACAGAGGTTACTGCAGGAGCCGGTACAGTCGGATATGTACGCGGAATTACTCTGGGGAAATATACTTGAGCTTCAGCATCAGAAATTGGCGCTGCTGTTGCAACTGCGATTGCGGCAGCTCCTGCTGCAGTTTTCAGTTTGCTTTTCTTATTCCCTTCTCCTGTAAAGTTTGGATTTATTTGATAATTTATTGCAGAAATTCTCATATATATACTCCATTTTAGAACACATATTTATTATTATTTGCTAAAATATTTTTTTGTAAATTTATTAAAAAAAATTTACATTTGGCTAAAATTTATACGGATAATCTGACGGAATTTTCCAGCCATTGTGTTGAATTACTGCTGTACAATAGAAGTTGTTTTCAGATTCATTGCAGCCGTAATTTGACTGTGTGTATAAGCTTGCTTCATTACCGTCCCAGCCGTTTAAATATGGTTCTACTCCCTTGTTTTTATGGTATTTGGGCATAATTTCTCCAGCAGGCCAATATCCGAATACAAATTGCCTTTTACCCCATTTTTTACTACTGCTGCCGGTTGTGCAGTCTTTTGCGTAGGGGCAGAATATAAAATGGCCGCCGTTTGTTTTAGATATCAGATTGCCTTCTTTATCCCAGTTCCCATAAATGTCTACTAAAAAAGCACTTCCATCGGCTAAATAAACCAGAAGCCAGTCGTTGCCCGTGCCTATACGTTTGTTTTCTATCTTTATATATTTTAAATAATTTTTTAAATATTTATCAAAAAAATCTTGAGTATCTGCTGACACCCAGTCTGCCTTGTTTCCGTAGTCTAGTTCAGCAAGAGTAATGGATTGATTAATTATTGAATAAAACTTTTGAAGTCGAGTTTCTACAACATTAGCTCTGTTTTTTTGAATAAGCACGGGCATTGTCATTGCTGCAACTATTCCTATAATCCCAAGTGTTATCAATACTTCTGCTAATGTAAATGCTTTAAATTCCTTTGAGGTGCTTCTTGTATTCATATTTAATCCCCTACTATTATAATACTGTATACACTATTATAATAGTGTAGAAGGAACATTGTCAATAGTATAAAATTTTATTATGACAGATTATAAAGATGTTCTTAAAAAAATAGGGCTTAATTTTAGGGTTGAAAGAACGAAAAGGCGCCTTTCACAAGAAAAATTTGCCGAACTTGCAAATGTCCATCCTAACTATATTGGTAAGGTTGAAAGAGGTGAACAGAATTTAACTGTCAGAAAAATAGTTGAACTTACTAATGTTTTAGATTTATCTATTGATAAAATTTTGAATTTTGATTAAAAAAAAGAACGGAATTAATTTAATTCCGTTCTTCTGTTTATTTGTCAATAATGATTAGTGGCAGCAAGAGCATTCAGAGCAAGTGCATCCTAATGCTTCTTTAGCTTCTTCTAATCTTACTTTAATACGTCCGTCAACTGCGATACCTTCACCTGTTGCTTCAGAAATTAACAATGGGTTAATATCCAATTCATCGATGAATTTAAAGTCGCTGACAAGTTGAGATAATCTCAACAATGTTTCTTGGATTTGATTGATTTGTGCAGGTTTTGTACCTCTTGCGCCTTCCAATAATTTGTATGCTTTTACTGATTTAATCATTTCATCAGCATCAACATCTGTTAAAGGAGCAATTCTGAAGGTTACGTCTTTCATAACTTCAACGAATACACCGCCTAAACCGAACATCATCATTGGACCGTATTGAGGATCTGTTGCGATACCGCAAACCATTTCACGAGAACCTTTAACCATTTCTTGAATGATTACGCCTTCAAGACCTTCCAACAATCCTTTTGCTTCAAGTCTTTCAAGAAGTCCTTTGTATTCTTTTCTCAATTGGTCTTCAGATTTAATGTTAACAACAACACCGCCAACATCTGTTTTGTGAGATGTTGTTTTTGAAGTCATTTTCATAACAACAGGGTAGCCGATAGAGTTACCTAATGTTACTACTTCTTCTTCGTTTGTAGCTAAGCCGTATTTGCAAGCTCTGATACCATAAGCTTGTAAAACGTCAATTGATTCAAGAGTTGTAAGTTGAGCTCTGCCTTCTTTTAGAGAGTTAGCAATAATTTTTTCAACTTTTGCTCTGTCTACGTCGAAGCATGGGATTTTACCTTCCGGTTTAGCCATCCATTGACGTTGTTGGTCAAGTCTGCAAAGAGCTTCGGCAGCTTCTTCAGCATACATATAGAATGGCATATTAACATCCATATTAGAAATTTCAGTAAAGAAATTGCTTGTTGTTAAGAATACACCTACGATAGGTTTTTCAGGGTTTTTAGCTTTGATTTCCATTAAAGCTTTTGCAACATCAATATCTTTCAAACCTAAGAACGGTAAATAAATTACCATAATCATGTCTACGTTTTCGTCTTTGATTACTGTTTCTAAAGTTTGAGTGTAGTGTTCGATAGGTGCTGATGCAATCATATCAATAGGGTTTTTAACTGAAGCTGATGAAGGTAAGAAACTTCTTAACTTATCTTTTAATTCTTCAGGAATTTTTGCCATTTGCATACCGCTTTCGCAGATAGCATCTGTTGCCATAATACCTGGACCACCTGAGTTTGTGATAATTGCTACTCTGTTGCCTTTAGGTATAGGACAGTTAGAAAAAGCTTTTGCGTTAGCAAATAAGTTTTTCAAAGAGAATTCTCTGATTACGCCTGATTGTTTTAATAGAGCAGCCGCAGCTTTATCTGCACCTGCTAAAGAACCAGTGTGAGAAGATGCAGCAGAAGCTCCTGCTGCTGAACGACCTGCTTTTAAAGCAAGGATAGGTTTTTTCTTAGTAATTCTTGATGCTAATTTTCTGAAGTTAGCAGGGTTTTGAATTGATTCCATATATAAAAGGATTTGTTTTACATCGTCATCGTTTTCCCAATATTCCAACATAGTTTCAGCATTAACATCAGCTTGGTTACCGATTGATACAAATTGAGCAAAACCTAAGTTAAGGTCTTTCAAAATGTTCAGGATACCGCCGCCTAAAGCACCTGATTGTGATACGAAACCGATGTCGCCTCTAACTGGTAATGATTCAGCAAAAGTTGCATCCATAGTGATTTCAGGATTTGTGTTAAGAACGCCTAAGCAGTTAGGTCCAACACATCTCATACCATATTCTTTAACTTTTGCTAATAGTTGTTTCTCCATTTCAGCACCTTCAGCGCCTGTTTCTTTAAAACCTGCTGTTATGATGCAAAGTCCTTTAATGCCTTTTGCATTACATTGATCGATTGTATCTAAAACGAATTTAGCGTTTACAACGATAACTGCTAAATCTACTTCACCAGGGATTTCAGCGATTGATGTGTAAGCTTGGAAGCCTTCAATCATACCGCCTTTAGGGTTTACCGGGTAGATTTTTCCGTTAAATTTGTAATCTCTTAATCTTTGCATGATTTCAGAACCGATTGTTTTCGGTTTTGTTGATGCACCGACAACCGCAATTGATTTCGGTTTCATGATTTTGTCTAAAACGTTCATGTTTTGTCCTTTCTTGTGCCATGCACGCTAATTATTACGTGCAGCTTTTTATTTTATATATTAGTTACTTAAATATTATTTTTATGAATATCCGTTAGGAATCCATTCTCTCACTCTGAATTTTGCACCTAAATCAGATGCGATTTTTTTACAGGTTTCAAGGTCGATATGGCGTCCTTTGTAACCTTCAACAACGCTTGCAACTACACAAATTCCTTCATTTGAACAGCATTTAATAAATTTTTTAACTTCTTCATAAGCTGTATCAAATTTAGGCTGAGAAAGTTCATCATATTCTTCTTTGGTCGGGGCGTTTAAACTTACTGAAAATTCGTCTATAAGTCCTTTTAATTCGGGAACAACATTCTTTTTGTTTGCAAAGTTAGCATGACCATTTGTGTTAATTCTTATTTTTGTTTCAGGGTATTTGTCTTTAATATATTTTGCTACTTGTTTTAAGACTTCGAATTTTAACAGTGGTTCACCATATCCGCAGAAAATAACTTCTGATGTGGGCTCAAAAGTATCAAATTGTTTAATAACATCTTCTGCAGTTGAGTTTTCATCGTCAAGCCACAAAGCTTGACCGCAAACATCATCTTTGTCTTTTCTGAGGCAAAAGATACAATCATTTGTGCATCTGTTAGTTAAATTAATGTATATTTTTCCGTCAAGTAAATAAACTAAAGTGTTTGCCATATCTAGCCTTTCGATAATAAAATTATCGCATGGGCAAAAATAATTTACAAGCGGATATTAACTCTTTTTACCTTTTTTTTCGTTTGAATAATCTGCTGTACCAGGGAATTTATCTTGACCTGTTGTCATTTTTGTAATCCAGTATTGCATTTTTGGAATTAATGTTGATAAGAACAACGCTGATATAGCAAAACCAACGCCCCAATTGAATGAGTTTTTGATAAAGTTTTCACGGCAAGCTTTCTTAAGCGTATCTGTTGTAATGTCAGCACCGTTTTTACGTGCTTTGTCAACAATTTTCGTTACGTAGTGAACTACATCTTCTTTTAATTCTTTTAATTCTTCATAGTTGACATATTTATATCTGTGAGTTGACGCATTTTGAGTTGCAACACTGAATACATTTTGTAAGAATTCAGGCATGTTCACTGCACCTTCTCTGAATATGTCTTTAACCTGATTTTTAGTCAGCACTGAAATTCCCTCTACTTCAGGCTGTAATTTAGACATACGCTCTGCAAGGTTAGCATATCTTGAAACATCTTCTGCAGAGAAATGTTTATGTTCTTTTAGGTATTGTTTAAATGTGTCAAGAGTGATAACTTTGTGCTCGTCAAATTTTTGAAGCAATTCTTTATCAATAAATCCGACATTAGCATTGTCGCCGAATACTTTTTTAGCAAAAGTATCAACGTCAAGTTTTCCGCCGTTATCTTTTAACACTGCATCTAAATGGTCGGTAACTTGTTTTGCCGCAACAGGATCAAGTCTTGTTTTTCTTCCGTCTTCAATTTGGTTCAGCCATCTGTTGATGTTTGGCATATTAAACATATAGAAATAGATTGAGGTTAAATCACGGAAAAGCACTTCGGTTCTTTCGTGATTATTTCTGGAGCTTACTGCACGTCCGCCTGCAATACCTACATCTGTGGAAAGAAGCTGGTATGTTGCATCATTTTCAAATTTGTTAGCTATTGAAAGCAAAGTGTTGTAATTCATACCGAAGGATACTTTTTTATTTTCATCGGATTTCATGAATTTATCCATTGAAACTTGATGTGCGGAAGTATTTAACGGATTTGCTTCTTGAGGTTTTTGTTTATTATTATCGTTCAAGTGTTTTTGGTGGTATACAGCTGTTATATGCTGATTGATTTTCGGTACTACTAAACCTACTAAAACGTTTGCAAGCAGAATACTTGAACCTATTTTTAATGCCTTAAATACAGCAATTTGTTCTTTAGTAAGGTTTTTTATAAGCTTGCCGGTTTTGCCGTCAAGTTTAGCTTGAGTTTTAAATGATTTATCATCATGAAGGAAGTTTTTAAGCGGTTTTCTTATACCGTCTTCCTGTGCATCAAAGTTTGTTGTATGAAGATTCAACAGTCTTTTGCCTATATGATCGTTCATTTTATTGAACATTTTTACGCCTGCAAACCAAAATGCTGCGCCTATTGATTCTTCAGTAAATCTTTCTCTTGCTTCTTCAAAACCGCCTCTTTTATAAGCCTGTACAGTTCTTCCGCCTGTTACAAAACATTCAAGCATGATTAACGGAGCAAGACTTCTGCTCGCAATTCCGCGAACAAATCTTCTAGGATAACTAAAGTTTGAGATTGTCTGAGGGGTTACATTCATATTTCTTTTTCTACCACTTGAACATGTTATTTAATAGATGTAAATAAATTTTTTTGCCTGCAAGTCTGAATTTTTTAATATTTTGTTACACTGTTATAAGTGTAACATGAACTCTAATTAAGTTTTGTTAATATTTATAGTCTGAAATAGCAATGTTTTTTATTTAGTGTTTTTGTTACAATGTGTGTGAAAGGCGTAGTTATGTCAGTAAATCCAATAACATCTTTTAAAGCTAACAGACCGTCATCAGTGGTTAGAAATGACTCTGTTGTTAATAAGGAAGATGATTTAAAAAAGTCTAAAGAAGGGAAAAATATTAAAACAGGTGTAGCACTGACTTCTGCATTGGGTGTTGGTACTGCTCTTGCTTGTATTGCAAAGAAACAAGGATTTTCACTTTCACCTTCAAAAATTAAAAATACGCCAATAAAAGACTGGGCTATTTTCAAAATTTATAATAAAAAGCATCCGGAAAGCAGATTAATGGAAATTGAGGAAATTGAAATTCTTCAGTTGGCGGGAGCATCTGTCGCAGGCGGACTTGCAGGTGGTCTGGTATTCGATGATAAAAAGAATGCTAAAGCAAAAATCAGAGAATCAGTCAATCAAATGCTTGGTAATGTTTTAGTTCCTGTTGCTTGTGTAGGCGGTGCATCAAGATTGTATAAAAAGAATGAAGCGAGTATTTTAAAACATATTCCTCAAATGGTAGAAAAGGGAAAAACTTCTGTTGTTTGTAATAAACTCTTAAAAGGTTTACCTTCTGCTGTTATTACGATTGCAGCCTTAGGTGTCGGAATACTTACTGGTAACAGAGTTTCAAATATGTTAAACGAAAAAGTTTTCCATAAGAAAGTTGACAGAAAAATTAAGGGCAGCGATTTTGCTCCTCACGTTGATGATTTGAGTATGGCTGTCACATTAATGGCAGAGAAATCTGCTCTTTCAACATCCATAACGAGAACTGTTCCTGCGTTTTTATGTGTACCCGGCGTACAAGCAGGTTTAGCAAAGGAAACAGATATTCAAGCTTAATGTTTTCAGATAATTTTTAAATTATCAGCTTGTATTTATTAATTTTCAGGTTCTTTTAATATATCAGCATATTTTTGCAGGTCATCTAAAAGCGGTTTATATTTTTCATTTAACTCTGCTCTTGTTTTATCCCAATCATTACTTTGTTTTACCTGCATATCAATTTTTGCCTGCAATGATTTTTTAAGCAATTCCGGAACGTTTAATGCGGTTGGATTTTCGCTTGACAGGTTTTCATAATATTTATCCAAAAAGTCAGCAGAAATGCGTTCCTCCCAGTTTTCTTTACGTTTTGAACCGCCGACGTTGTATGTTACATCTGTAATTCCAAGAAGGTCGGCAAATGATATTTGGAATTTCGGAGTTGTCATAAGCTCTGCAAATTTTGCTCTGATTCTTTCCCTGTCATTTGTATTATATAAATCTGATAATTCTTTTCTGATGTTTCCTATGTTATCTCTGCCGTCATCGATATTCAAATATCCTGCAAGATATTCACTGTTCCAAGCATCATGTTCTCTGGTATATTCGCCTTTAGAACCGTCTTTCATATCTCCGATACGTTTCATATAATTCATGGCTGGAATATTATCGTGTGAACCTACTAAGTACCAATCGTTTATTCTGCCTTGATTTAGTTTTTCCTGTGCTCTTGACCAGTCTAAATTCTGAATTTTTGGTAAATTTAATTCTTGTTCGTATATTTTAACAAATCTGTCAGGGTAACTGCAAATATCTTCCCAAACAGGCATGTCATTTGTTAAGCCGTGCTCATGTAGTGCAGGGAGAATAAGGTCAGTCAATAGTTTTGGATAATCCCAATATTTGTCGTATTCTTCGCCTTTATCATCTTTTAGTTCGGAAATATATTTTTCTATATCAGGATTTTTAGCTTTAGGATTATCTTTGTTTTCAAAATCGCTGTCAGCAGCAGATTTTGCTAATAAATAAGGTTCAACCAATCCCATTGCGTGGTCAACTCTGATATTTTCACAGAATTCCAAGGCAAAATCTATTTTTTCTTTCAGGAATTTTCCGCCGATATTTAATTCGTTTTTACCGTTTTTATTAACAAATATTTTCTTAGGATCAATTACAGGAATATGCCATCTTTGAGATGTTCCTTCGCTTTCTCTTGCTCCCATTTCCCAATCTTGGAGGAATGCATCTTTGTAACGCCATCTGTCCATTTTAGAACAGCCGACAAGTAAGTCGTTAATATATTTAAAGCCTATTTCATCACGCCATTCTTTATTTTCTTTTATTTGTTTTGTAGCGATAAATTGTTCAAATTTATATTGTTCGATTTCATTTTTGTTAGAGTTTTTGACATCGTTGTAACGGTCAATTGCATCTAAATCGCCTTCATTAATATAAACTATAAGATTGCTGTCAAGATCGTTGTTCCAATCATCTGTTTCATCAGTATTATAGTGTTTTGCAAGAACCTTAAAAATACCTTCGTCTGTTAATCTTTCATTATGTCTTTTTAAGAAAGTTTTAAATTCTTTGTTTAACGCAATAGCTTCAGGTTGTCCTTTTGCTACATTTGCTTTGAAATTTTTGTAACTTTCGGCAAGCGCAATGTCATAAGTTTTGGCAGCTTCTGCAAAATTTGTTTTATCATAATTTTTATCGTTTTCCAAAGGTGCTGTTGTTACGTTGTTAAATGTGTTTTCTGAGAGAATTTTGCCATATTTGCCTTTTGTTAATTCTTCCAAATCAATAAACAGTCTGTTCTTTGAAAAAGCTGATGCATTATATGGGGATTTTTTAATTTCTCCGTCTTTAAATTCCAATTCACCACCGGGTCCCAGCTGGTTTCCGTTGAAACCGTACAGGGTAAGAAATTTTATATATTCTTTGGCTGCGCTGCCGTAAGGTGAACCTATATATGTGCTTCTGTTCAGAGCAGGAAAGCATGAGCCGTGTGTAATAATTACACGTTCTTTTGTTCCTAAAGCTTCATATGTTTTGGCAATAGTTGACTTAAGACCGGGTTCTTCATCTTTTCTCGGACGTCTTTCAAATGATATTCTATTGTCTATCCCTAATACATGCATACTTTTTCAAAACTCGAATAAATTATTTTTTGCTAGTTTGTATCTTTATGTTAAATTTCTGTTATAATTTCTATCTGCGCGTTGCAGCCTATTTCTTCTCTTGAAAGAACAGTAATGTCATTCATATAGTTACTTAAAAGAGTAAAAATTAAATGTCTGAATTCCATTGGAACAAAAAGTTTAGGATTATCCAGTTCCAATTGGTGAATTTTTTGTTTGAGCTTTTCTGCAAGTTTTTCTGCAAAATCTGCATCAATTCTGATTATTGCATCATCGCTTTCGTCAAAGTTAGGATTAAATTTGTCTAATGTTTTTTCTGACATTTCAATAGCAGTTATAATACCGTCTTCGTTAGCATTCTTTTTGCATATCTGACGAGATAAAGACAGTCTGATTTTTTTCAGCAAATCGGATTTAGAGCTGTCTTCTGCAAAATCATTAATTTTTTCAAATATATAGACAATGTCTTTTACAGAAATTTTTTCTCTGATTAAACTGGTCAGAATAAATCTTAAATCTGATAGTGAAATAAAGTCAGGAATTATATTTTCTACTAAAAATCTGTTTGATTCAGCTACAATATCAACATATTTATCAAGCTCATCGTAAGTCAGCAAATCGTCAACATATTTCACTGCAACATATTCTAAGGCTTTTGCAATATATTCGGAACAAGATATTCCCTGCTCCCAAAAATCTTTTGTCTTACAAGTTTCTATCCAAATAATTTTTTTGCCTGTAATTTTATCAATATCTGTAATGGAGTTTTTAATTTTCTTTTCCAAATGAATTGCATCGGAATAGTACATTACATAATTAGGATAAACTGTTGTTTTAAATACCTCAAGTCCTCGAATTTTTATACTGAATTCATAAGGATTTAAGTTAACATCATCCTGAAAAATAATTTTTGGAAGAACATAACCGAGTTCTTCCGTTAATTTAAGTCTAAGTTTAACAGTTTCTGCAACAAGTTCTTCTTCCAAAGAATCCTGTTCATTATATGCATGATTTAGAATTTCTTCGCTAAGATGAATTGAAAGTTTTTCTTCTTTAAGTTTAGAATACATTTCATCGGGTGAAGTTGCTTTTGCAAGAGATAATTTTAATTCTTCAAGAGCTTTTAATCCGGCGGATATTTTATCGTTAAGCTTTTTCCTTCCAACAGATGCCGGAGCTTCCCCCTCAAGTTCAGCTTTTATGTTAGCTATTTTTTCTTTTTGCTCACGGATTTTTCCTTGAATCTCAAGACATATGTCATAAGGAGATTGTGCTTGCGAAAGCATTTTTTCCATCTGGCTTTTGAATGAAGAAATATTCATTACGTCTGCGTTAGTATTGCCGGAATTTAATTCGCTTTCTTTCATAAAAATGCAGTGGCATAAAACACCTTCATCTGTTTCAACTTCCTGCATGCTATACAGCTCCCAGTTGTTCATTGACATTTCGTTGAGAAGATTTTGAAGTTCCTGAGTGTTATCACTTGAACAAGTCTTTATAACGTATTGCATTTTTTTGTTATACATAATGTGCTCCTATTTTTTGTCATTAGCTATAAGAATTTTTAAAGCTTCAATTGCTGTTTTTATAGCTGAATCTGTGTCATGAACAACAGGATTTTCAAGGTTTTGTTTTTCTCTTTCCTGATTAGCAACCGTTAAAAATACTGAACCTGCTTTAACTTTTAATGTGCTTGCCACAATAAACAAAGCAGCTGATTCCATTTCTGAAGCAAGGCATCCCAGTTTTTTCCATGCTTCCCATTTGTTTTGTAATTCATAATTAACAGGCATTCTGTGAGGATCATGCTGACCGTAAAAAGAGTCTTTACATTCCACAACGCCTGTATGGTATGTGTAGTTTAAGTTTTTAGCAGCCTGAACAAGTGAATTTGTAATATCAAGATTTGCAACCGCAGGAAACTCAATAGGTGCGTATTCTTTTGAAGTTCCTTCCATTCTTATTGCTCCTGTTGCAATAACTATATCTCCGCCTTTTACGTTTAAATCCATACCGCCGCAAGTTCCGACTCTGATAAATGTTTTAGCTCCGACTTTAACCAGTTCTTCCATTGCAATAGCAGCAGAAGGACCACCTATACCGGTTGATGTTACACTCACTTTTGTACCATCCAGGTAACCTGTATAGGTGGTATATTCTCTGTTATCTGCTATAAATTCCGCATTATCAAAATATTCGGCAATTTTTTTGCATCTTTTAGGATCTCCCGGAAGTATTACATATTCTCCGACATCTCCGTTTTTTAGACCAATATGGTATTGTTTTCCTTCTTCCGAATATTTCATGACAGCTCCTTATTTAATTTGTCCGCTTTTAAGTTTTTGAAGAACAGTGTCTGTTACATCTACGCCGCCTACAAAGATTACCCGGTAGTCAACAATTGCATCAAGCTTTTGTTCTACAAGAACCTGTTTTGTTGCAGCTTGGATTTTGTTATAAATTTGTTCTTCTTTTTGAACTTTTAATCTCATGTAAGCTTCTTCTTTAAGTTTGAATTCACGAGCTGTTTGTTCTTCAAAGTTTTGTTTTTTCAATGGTGTATCTAAAGATTTGTATTGTTTTTCTTTATCAACCATGTACTGCTGCATTTCTAATGCTTTTGCATCAACTTCTTTTACTGCTTGTTGAGCAAAAGGAAAACCTTCTTGTACTTTTTGATAGTTTATGTAACCAACACCTGCAGCATCAGCTTGATTACCAAGAGTAATGAATAGTCCTGCTGTCATTAATAGTGCCGCTAATTTAAATTTTTTCATAAAAACCTCCTTAAGGATTGTTATATTCTAATACATTATATCGCCTACACCAAAAGTAAAGTAACCGTTTCTATTACCGTTGTCACCCGGATTTGTAAGCGGGATACCGTAATCGATAGATAGAGGGCCCATTCCCGGAATATACAGTTTTAAACCAACACCGGCAGATACTGCGTAAAGCGGTCTGTCGTAAATTTTGTCTGTAATTGAAGGGTTAAATATTTTACCTGCATCAGCCCAGACTGTAAATCTTAAATTATTTAAGAAGTTAATACGGGTTCTGTCAAGGAACGGAATAGGAGTTGCAAATTCTGCACTACCCATAATGAAAGCATCACCCGTACCTACACCGCTCATTTTGAAACCTCTGACAGTGTATGGTCCGCCTAATCTGTATGCCATTACTTCAGGCATATTGTCGCCGTGAATTTTTCCGCCACCTTTTGCAGTGAATGATAATGAAGATTTTTTACCGACGGGTATATATTGTTTAACCATACCGGTTAATTTACCGTGAGTTTTATCAAAGTCAATGACACCGACTTCTTCATCAAATCTTAAGCTTGCCATTGTACCTTTTCTTGTAACAGTTGCATTATCTCGTGTATCATATAATACGGCAGGGCTTAAAGATAGGAATAAACCGCCTTCCAGTTGTTTTGCACGCTCGGAAATAGGTATATTATATCTTGAATACATTGTAGTAATTTTGCCTTTATCGCCTTCGGATACATCAATATTTTCGATTCCGAGTGTAAATGTTGATGTTACGTGAGGATTACTTTTCATTCTGTGAGCAATGGTAGATTCTGCACCCACTCTGCGTTCAATTGCCAGAGGTACTTGATAGCTGCCGAAATCTCTATAAAAAACTTTGCTCATTAATGATGTATCAGCATTATAAAAGTATGGTTTGAAATAGCTTAATTCAGCTTGCAAGTTCATACGTCTTTTGATAGATGAATCGTTAAGGATTACACCTGTACCTGCAATACCGTTTAATGAAATCCTTTCGGCTCTGCCTAAGAAGTTGTTGTCAGCAATACCGACTGAACCGAATACACCTGTAACAGAGTCTACGCCGCCGCCTACTGAAATGCTTGCAGTTCTTTGTTCTTCAACATTAATTGTTATGTTATAAATGTCGGGGTTTTCTGTCGGTTCGATTTCTCTTGTTACGTCTTTAAATGCTTGGGTAGCATAAAGTCTTACAAGGTCTTGTTTTAAAAGGTTTTCATTATAAACCATTCCCGGTTCTGTTAAGATATTTCTTTCAATAACGTAATCTTTTGTTTTTTCGTTTCCGGCTATCATTATTTTGTCAATAAGACCTTCTTTGATGCTTATGTTTACAGTGCCGTCCGGGTCATCCGATACAGAATCTATTCTTGCAAGGATATAACCTTTTGAGCTGTAACATTCTTGAATTTTTGCAATAGCTTCATTAATTTCAGCTATGTTTTGGGGTTTGCCCTTCATTGGCATAAGGTAAGATAGTACTTCATCGGTAGATACAACTGTGTTGCCTTCAATTGTAAAGTCGGTAACAGGGGCATTTTCTTCAAGCATAATTTTTAAGGTAACTGTTCCGTCAGAATTATTAACGGGAATAGCTTTCATCTTTTCTGAGAAAAATCCAAGTTCATATATAGCTTTAAGGTCAGCTTGAACTGCATTACGGGTATATACATCTCCACTTTGCATTTTCATCTTATCTAAGATTACTGATGTATCAATTACATTATTACCGTAAATTTCAATATTTTTTAAAACTCTTTTATCTTTGTCAATGGAATTTGTGCTCACAGAACCGGAAGTTACGGGTGTTCCGCCAGCTTCCATTGCAGCAGGAGATTGTACTTCATGTATATCATAGTCTACCGTATCTCCCCAGAAATTTCCTTTTGCCGCACTCTGTAATGGACACATTATAACCAATAACAGGGCTATTAAGGATATATATAATTTGTTCAGTGAATTCAAGAAATATCTACCTTAAAAACTTCATTATACTATTCTAAAAATATTATATCATAAATTAAAAAAAGTGGAATATGTAAATTATATTTAATCTATTTGGATGAGAAGCCTGAAAACTATTGATAACAGATTAATCTAAGCATCTTTTATAAACATCATTTTTATTGATATTGTAAAGCTCTGATAAAATTACAGAAATTTCTTTTGCTTTGAATCCTTTTGCCTTCAAAATCTCAATTTTTTCATTTATATCTGTGTCTGAAGATTTATTTTTTTCTCTTAAAACCAATCCGACAATTTCGCCTTTCAAAATATTGGTTTTAAAATGTTCAATTATATTTTCTGGTTTATCAATAACAATTTCTTCGAATATTTTTGTAAGTTCTCTGCCAACAGCACAAGAAGCATCGGGTCTTTTTTCTTTTATAATTTCAAGAGTATTTAAAATCCTGTTGGGGGAATCGTAGAAAACAATATCAGTATTTTTGTATTTTTTTATAAGATTTTCAATTTGAGTTTTTGTTTTCGGTAAAAATCCTGCAAAAAAGAAGTCCTCTCCTTCTCTTGGAACTTGTGAAAGAAATGTTGCTACTGCATTAGCTCCGGCAAGAGCTGTTACTGTATAATTATGTTTTCTTAGTTCTTCAACGATGACCGCTCCCGGATCACAGAAAAGCGGAGTGCCGGCATCTGATACAAGAGCAATTTTTTTACCATCGTTCAGAATTTCCAAAAAATAATTTATTCGTTCTTTTTCATTAAATTTGTGGTATGAAATACATTTTGTTTTAATATCAAAATGATTGAGTAGTTTTTGGGTAACTCTCATATCTTCGCAGGCAATGACATCTGCGGCATTTAAAATCTCCAGTGCTCTGTGTGTTATGTCACCTAAATTCCCGATAGGTGTAGGTACTATATAAAAATCATATTCTTTCATAAGGTAATTTTATCACAAAATCAATTAAATCTTTTTTCCATATCATTTTTCAGATTATCTAAAATTTCTCTATAATTTACTGTGACAGGAGTTGGCTTAGAAGTTTCTATTATCTCGATAAAGACTTTTGCATTTTTCGGTTTTTGTCCGTTTAGAAAAGACTGTGAATTTGCAACATCTTTTCTTGCAGGAACTATTAAACCGCTCTGAGTAAATTTTTCAATACTTTTTTCATCGGATAAGTAATTTATTAATTTTAAGGCTTCAGCTTTGTGTTTTGAAGATTTTGAAATTGCCCATCCTGAGGCATCTAACTGAACAATACTGCCTTTTGTACCTTTTGGAAACTGTGCAATATCCCAATCAAAAGATGCCTCTTCCCGTAATTTAGGTACCATCCAGCGTCCTGATAAATACATTCCTATTCGCTCCTGCAAGAATAATTGCGCCATAGTTGCGCTCGCACTTTCATTTTTTTTTGGAGCGGTATGATATTTATTTCGCAAATCAGCATAAAAATTAATTGCCTCTTGGCTTTCTGCTTTATTGATTTCTTCAGGCAAAAAGCCTCCGCCGTTACTCATAAGATATGGGAGATAAAAAAGCGGATCTTCTTCAAAGCTTATGCCGAAGGTATTTTTATCAGTTAATTTTTTTGAGGTTTGAAGAAAGTCATCAAATGTCCAATTCTGTTTTGGGAAAGGAATATGTTTTTTTAAAAACATATCTTTGTTGTAATAAATTACCAGATTGGAAACATCACGCGGAATAGCATAAAGCTTTCCTTGCCAGCTCAATGCATTTAAAGACTGCGGATAGAAATTATCGTCAGTATTTAATTCTTCCAAAAGTCCGGCGTTGGCATATATCGGCAGATATAAGTTGTTTATAAAGATAACATCAGGAGCTGTATTGGAGGCAAAAAGAAGATGTATTTTCTGAAAATAGTTTTGAGGTATGTGCATGAAATCCACTTTAATATCGGGATTTTCTTTCTCAAACTCTGATAATAGAGGTTTTAAAATGTCAATTTCGGATTTGGAGCCCCAGCTTGCAAATTGTACGGTGGTTCTGTTGTCTTGCTTATGGCAGCCGCAGAGGACTAAAATGCAAATTAACAAAACCGCACATAAAAGCTTTGTGGTGCTACTCACTTCTTACCTTCCGTTTTACTTTACTATAACTCGATTAAAACGCCCATTTTGTCATCGTTTACTTCAACTAATGACTTAAATCCGCCTGCTTTAACCATATAAACATTTGCGTTATCGTGTCTTACCTGAATAGGTTTATCTACATTTTTGTCGAATTTTTTCAATACAAAAATTTCATCGTTAATTCTTCCGACAAGGGCTGATGTGCCTTCCAGATTAACTACATAAAAACCTTTGTTTTCATCAATGTTAAATCCTGATTTAATAATTAATCCGTTTAAGTATGAAGCTTTAGTTTCATTTCTTAGTTTTGAAATCGGATTAGTTTGCTGAATAGGGTTTGAAAATTGCTGTGTCATTTTTGGAGCGTTTTCGTTTTTTTCAACATTTATTGACGGTTTTAATTTGGATGAATTTGAAGCAATCGGACTTGTAGCGTTGTTTACTAAAGGTTGTTCTTTATCAAGAATTGAGAAGAACTCGTCTACTGAAGACATAATATAATCTTGTACTTTAAATTTCATACCACTACCTCTTTTATCTACATCAGCAATATTTAGATTTGCATTTTTCAAATGTCTTGGATTTGAGTGAAGCATTGACTTACCAAGTTCCACATTTTTTTGTTCTTTTAGCGGAAGTTCAACTTCATATTTTTTGAACCTGCTTTTTCTGTTTTTAATTCTATCACGACTTGTCATTTTTAGGGAAGCCTTTTGTGAATCAAATGCTTTTAATTTAATTGTTTTTTGAATAGCATCTTCTTCATTTTGAACTTCTATTATCTCAGGATTAATTTCTTGTGAGTTTGGCATTTGAGCAACAAGCTTTTCGAGTTCGCTGCGTTTTTGAGTAATTTCGTCTGGTTCGGCAGGTTTTTTGATAAATGTGTAATTACCTTTGTTTTTGCCTCTTGAAACAGGGCGTGCTGATTCATCGAGATATCTTTTATATTTTTCCTGCCATGAAAGTTCGTCATTATTTACAATATTGTTATATTTAACAGTGTTTAGTATAGGCGGTTTGCTTGCCAGGTGGTCAATGAATGCTTCTTTTAGTTCGGCTGATTTGCGAAGTGAAGCTTTGATTAATTTTGCAAGTACAATTAATCCCAATATAGGAATTAAAATTACCACAGCAGCAGGTGTGTTAACAGGAAGTTTGTTTTGTAATTTATCAAAAACTAATTTTGCAGCTGCTTTTGATTTTTGCATTATTGTTGAAAGAATTGAAGTTTTTACAGGATTCTCAGCTTCAAATTTTTGTTCATTATTATTCACTGTTACGGTATTTGCAGCCTGTTCATTTAATCTTTCCTGTTTAGCTTCTGCAATAAGCTCTGCAAGATGAGCTTTTCTTGATTGTTTTTCTTCAACTTTTTGAGGCTGGTTTTCTTGTTTAACTTCAGGTATTTTTACCTCAGGCGCTGCTGATTTTGCAGCTTGTTTGACTTCCTGTACTTTAGGTTCAGGCTTTACAATTTGTTTTGCAGTTGCTTCTTTTGCAGTAGCAGCCGGTTGAGCCTTTGCTTTGTTTACTGTAACCTCTGTTTTTGGAGGTTTTTGAGGCTCCGGTTTATTGATTTTGTTTTTAACGGCATTTGCTTCTGCAATAAGTGTTCTGTATTCTTTTTGCTCTTCTGTAACGGGTCCGCTTTTTTGTGTACGGGTTTTTATATCAAGCGGTTTGGTTGTAATCAATGTAACTTTTGTATAACCGCCTGAGGTGTCATTAACGGTTTTTACATCAACATTTGAAACTAAATCTTTTACTCCGCTTAAGCTTGAATTGCTAAAACCGGAACTTTGAACTTTAGGTATAAGGATTACGTATTTATTGTCAGATTTTTTTCTGACCATAACGTTGTCACTGTAATTGTTTGTAGTAAACAAAGTAACATCAACGGTATTGTTTGAAGTCTTTTTTAAATCTAATTGTACAAGGTTATTTTCTCCGTTGGCAAACGTTTTTGAAACAGGAGCCAATGCAAGAGTGAGCAATAATGCTATGCTGATTATATTGGATTTTTTTACTACCATTTTCTACCGTTAAATTTTTCCCTATACATATATATAATACTTTGAGTTAAAAAAAATTGCTAGTTTGTAAAAAAAATATACTTTTTATGTTACAATTTATTTCATGAAAAGTGGTTTTACAGCAATAATAGGTCGCCCAAACGTCGGCAAGTCAACTCTTTTGAACCAAATTTTAGGGCAAAAGATTGTAATTGCTACTGATAAGGCTCAGACTACACGAAAAAGAATTAAAGGTATATACACAACTGATGAAGGTCAAATAGTCTTTATTGATACTCCCGGAGTGCATAAACCTTTAAATAAACTTGGTGAATTTTTGCTTGATGAAGCAAAGATTGCTGTTCCTGATGCTGATTTAATATTGTTTCTGGTTGACGGTTCTGAACCTGCTGGAAAAGGCGATAAATGGATTGCTCAAAATATTTTGCAGACTGAAATCCCTGTTATTATTGTTATGAACAAGGTTGATAAAATTAAAAATATGGGGAAAGTTGAAGAAAATCTCATCTCTTATAAAACTTTGTTTGATAAAAATTATCCTGTTGTGAGAGTTTCTGCGAAAACTGGAAGAAATACAGATACGCTTATAAAAAATATTTATAAAAATCTTCCCGAAGGCGAACTTTTGTATCCTGAAGATGTTGTAACGGAAGAAACTATGCGGGATGTAACAGAAGAAGTAATCAGAGAAAAAATTCTGATTAATACTTCTGATGAAATCCCCCATTCTGTTGCCGTTAAGATAGAAAGTTACAATGAAAGCGATGACATAGACAGAATATATGCAACAATTTATTGCGAAACCAAAAGCCAAAAAGGCATTTTAATCGGAAAAGGCGGCAGTCTTCTGAAAAAAATTGGCACAGAAGCCCGTTTGGAATTGGAAAAAATTGTTGAGAAAAAAGTTTTTTTAGGGCTTGAAGTTAAAGTCGAAAAAGACTGGCGCAAAAAACAAAGCTCTTTGAAAAACTTTGGTTACGAACAGGATAAATAAAAATTTACATATCAGATGCTTTAATCAAATCAATTTCATCAGCATCTTTAATCGGTGTTGTTAAGATTATATCGTTCAATTTTTTCATAGTGTTTTCCGTATTGCTTCTGTTGGTGCGCATTGCAACGAGGTGGTTTTCTCCTCCAACTTGTTTAAACCCGAGTTTTGAATACTTTGATACAGTGTCGAACGGACCGTTTAAGATTGCTGTCAGGTCTAATAAATTGGCTTTGCTTTCTAAAAAATTACCAAACATCTGCTTAAATAAGGTTTGTCCTGCAAGTGTAACTTTTTTACCTGCTTCAACAGGCCATGTGCAGATGCAGTCTAAGTGAAATTTCTTCTCACCCTGCTCAAATGTTATAATCCCGCAAGGTTTATTCTCCTTGAATGCAACGAAGCATTTTCTACCTTTTTCAAACGCTTTATTAACAGCTACTTCAAGCATTTCATGCCAACGTTCATATTCGTGTTTTTGGATGCGTTTTGACGGATAAAGTTCATCCATTTTTATTGTGTTTTTTAATTTTTCTAAAAAGTTTTTGTCTTTATTGGTAATCTGAAACAAATCAATATTCGTTTCCATATTTTTAATACAGGTAGTGGACCTTGCGACAGGTATTCCTTTGAATGTCGTGTGAGGTGCACTTTTGCAGCTGTTATAAATTTCCATAAAAACTTTCCTTTTGATTATTATCAAAAGGAAAGTTTCATAAAGATTGAAAATTGTCATTAGTTTAAGTTTTTTTAAGTGTTATTTACCAGGGATAATCTTTTGCGATTTCCCATTGGTCATTCATAATAAGTGCAGAACACCAATAGCCTGTGCCTGTTTTGCTGCATCTGTTGCTGCCGCTGCCCATAATATTTTCTCGTGAATAAGTTCTATAACTCCAAGCATCAGGAGTTCCATCTCCTCCGAGCGGCTGCAAACCATGTTTTGGTGAAAACAAAAACAGAAAGGTATCTTTTCCCATTTGGTTAGGCTTTTTTATGCCGTTTGTGTCTATGCCCACCCATATACCGTCTGTTGTTACAAAATTCAGTGTAATCATACTTCCGTCTGACAGTATAAAGTTTGTTGCAGTGCCTGAGCCGGCTGCATAAGTTGTTCCGTAGTAGTTTGAACCGTTCAAAAGTTTTCTCGGAGCCATTGACCATAATTCTGCAGGTGTTATTTCCTGTGTATATTGAACGTATTTTTTTATATATTTCTCAAAAAAAGCATGTCCGTTCAAATTGTTATCCCAGTTGGCAACAGATTCGTTTTCAACTTCAGAAAGCTTAATTGCCTGTTGTACAATACTGTATGCCTTTTTCAGCCTCGAAAGTGTTTCCTGCTTTTGATAATTGGTTATCACGGCAGGAATAGTTAATGCTGCCACCACCCCAATAATGCCGAGAGTGACCAAGACCTCAGCCAGAGTAAACCCATACACTTTGCCCAAATAACAACGCTTTTTACTAACTAACCCCAAAAAGTTTAAAAAACTATAAAAGCGCCCTTTAAAAACTCTTCCCGATGTGGCTACGTACGTAGTACCGGGGGGGGGCAATCCTTAAAGCTTTTGAATATAACATAATTGACCTCCTTGTTGTGTCTTCATTATTTATTATTACGGAAGTTTTGTCAAGAGTATAATAATTTTAACCTATACATTAAGTTTATATCCGCCGCCGTATATTGTTTCAATGTATTTTTTGCCGTCTGAAATTTTATCAAGCTTTGTGCGTAAATGTCTTATATGCACCCTAATTGTTTCTATATCATCGTCAGGTGAATAGCCCCAAATATCTTTTAAAAGCTGCGCAGATGATACCATATTTCCGTGGTTTTGGAAAAGTAAATTAAATATGTCAAACTCAATTGGTGTTAATTTTGCTGTTTTTTCTTTAATTTTTACACTGTAAACTTCGGGAAGCAATGTAATATCGCCTAAAGACAATAGTTCTCTTACAGATGCGCTTTCAGGAATTTGGCGGGTACGTTTTAAAAGGGCGCGAACCCTTACCTGTAATTCTTCCATTTCAAAAGGTTTTACAAGGTAATCGTCAACTCCGATATTAAAACCGTTAACTTTATCATTGATTTGAGATAGAGCAGTCAGCATCAATATGGGGATATTTTTTGTATCATCATTTTTTCTTATTCTCTGTGCAACGGTAAAACCGTCAACTTCAGGCATCATTACATCCAAAATTACAAGGGCAGGTAATTCTTGTTTGCACAATGCAAAACCTTTAATTCCGTCACACGCCTGCACAACTTTATAACCGCATAATTCAAGGTTAACTTTTATAAGTTCGTTTATTGCCGAATCGTCATCAATTACTAATATTTTATTCATATTTGAATTCTATATTTAATAGAATAAAAATTCAACTGTATTTGTTAAAAAAACTTAATAAAAATAGCCTGTTTGAATGATACAATATATCTTATTTTTAGGCATATTTATTTGAAAAGAATTGTAAAATTTTTAATTTAAAGTGTAAAATTTACAAATTTTCAGATTTTTATTGTAATATGTTTATTGCGAAAGCAAATAGGTAGTAGATAAGTATACATTTATAGGAGGCACATGAATTGGCAGTAACATCACCATTTACAACGTTTCAAGAGAACGGTAAAAAAGAAATCCACTTAGGACAACATGTTTTAGCAGAATTTTTTGAATGTGATCCAAACACATTAAATAGTATTGATAAAGTAGAAAAATATATGGTGGATGCCGCCCTTGAATGTGGTGCTACGATAGTCCAAAAATGTTTCCATATGTTTAACCCCTACGGTGTTTCAGGTGTAGTTATTATTTCAGAAAGCCATTTAGCTATTCACACCTGGCCTGAACTCGGTTATGCGGCAGTTGATTTATTCACCTGCGGAGATAAATGCGATCCGAAAATTTCTTATGAATTTTTGAAGAACAAATTTAATTCTAAAAAAGCAACTTTCTCTGAACTTAAAAGAGGTATTATTGACGAAGAAACTCTTAAAGTTGCAGAAAAACCTTTTGAAATTATGCAACAGTTTGCTGACTAGGAGCGTAGCCGCTCCACCCGACACTTAAGTTTTGCATGAACTTGCGAGATTATAGCTAAAGAAAAAGCGTAGCCGCTGCACCCGCACTCAAGTTTTGCATAAACTTTATATATTTTGAGAACATAAAGACCATTTCAAAAATGGTCTTTTGTTTTTGTTAAATCATGTAAAACATTTGACAAATTGCCATGACAAACGCTTTCTCTTTTTGTATTATTGGTGTAATAGGGGGTTGAAATGCCGGAAGATATTATTGAAAAGAAATCAAATTTTGACTTAACTTCAAGAAGTGCTTTTTCAAGAGAAGAAGAAGTGTTTACTTCACGTTCTTATGCAGCGCTTTTAGCTAAAAATATTATTCCTTATTCTCATAGAAAAATTGCTGATAATTATGTTATTGTTAAACGTATTTTTAAGTTTCAGGCAGTTATGTCAAGGATTTCAAATGCCGAAAAATCAATGCTTGCAAAATATGATTTTAACACCCTTGAATTCACTACCGTTAAACAGATGTATGAGGAACTCGCTCTGCTTCAAAAATGGTCTGTTTCAGGTGATGAAAAACTAAAGGCAGATGCTGATTTGATTCTTGAAATCAGAACAAAAGAGCTTAAGTTTATTGTCGCGAACAGGTATGCAAATATTTCAAACGAAATATACAAAGGGTATCTTGCTCTTGAAAATTATTTTCAGGAAATCAGCAAGTATAATGATTAATTGTTAACTGTTGTAAATATTCTCTGTATTTAATGCAATAAAAATTTTTTTCTGCCTTTGAACAAGAGGAAAGGTAAATTCGTATGGGTGTAAATGCTGTAAATTCATATATTCCTGCAACAATGCCAAAAGCAGTTTCTCCAAATACTGTACCTGCATCATTGGTTCAAGAAAATAAAATGAGCGATTCAACTAAAGCTTTGATTGGTTTAGGTGTATTAGGTAGTGTAGCTGCAGGCTCATTATTGGTAAATAAGCACTATAACACGAAAGCTGCAAATGAAATCAAAGAACTTGCTGAAAGATTATTGAAAAAGCCTGAAACATTTGATTTGCAATCAGTAAAAGATATAGCAGGAGGATTTGCGAAAGACGGTCTTTTGAAAAGTGGTGACTCACTTGTATTTATGCCTAAAAATATGCTTATGGAACTGGTCGAAAAATCGCCGACAAGTAAATGGTCAAAAATTATAAAAGCAATGAATTTATCCGATAAAGGGTTTAGTGTTGTTGTGAGAAGCTCCGATAAGCAAATTCTTAATGATACTATGAGATATTTCGAACCTCAGCAGATACTTTTTAAAGATATGTCTGATGCGTTTAAAAACGGTGAAATGTTTGTCACTAATATCAATTAGACAATTTTTCCAAATAAAAAAGCCTCAATAAAGAGGCTTTTTTTATGAATTATTTTTTTCTTTCAGTTTACGCTTCAGCAGTTGCTTCTTCAGCAGGAGCTTCACTTGCTGCTTCTGCTGCCGCTTTAGCTTCTGCCTCAGCAGCTGCTTTTGCTTCAGCTTCAGCTTGAGCCTTAGCTTGAGCTTTTTTAGAAAGCTTTACAGTTTCTTTTTTTACGTAGTTTAAAGTACCGTCTTCATTACAGTTTTTAATTAAGTAAGCAACTGTTTCTGTCGGTTGAGCACCTTTTTTAATCCATTCTAAAGCTGCTGCTTTATCTAATTGCATAACTTTGGTTTTAGGATTATAATGTCCCAATTCTTGAATAGGTCTTCCTTCACGTTTTGTTGTTGAATTGATTACGATAATTCTGTATGTAGGGTTCTTTTTAGAGCCTAGTCTTTTTAATCTGATTTTTAACATTAGTTGTTTTCCTTCTTATTAGTTGTACTTTTACGGGATTATAACCGCCGCTTGTTACTTTCCCTTGAACAAGGCTAAGAGGAATTGCCCGTTCCATTATTTATAAAACCACAAACGATTTTGCTAATCAAGTATTGATTAACAAATATTATGATAATTTTTCCGCATCCTCTATAAGGAATGTAAATAGTTTGAATTTATATAAATATTCCTTATAATGAGTATTATGGAAGGTTTAGATACAAGCAAGCTTGATGAACTTAAATATAAAGTTAAGGATAAGTTAGATGAAACGCAATTATTTCGTTTTAAAGGAACTGTATCTAAACTTTTGGGGCTGACAGTTGAGGTTAAGCTTCCCGGTTTGAAAGTCGGTGACTTGTGCTATATTGAAACAAAAGACGGACGTAAAAAACCTGCCGAAGTTCAGGCTTTTAAAGGTGAAGCTGCTCAATTGCTTTTGCTTTATGACGGAGAAGGCATCGGTCAGGGAAGTCTTGTTACAAGTACTGGAAAACCTATCATAATTCCTGTCGGTGATTTTCTTTTGGGAAGATTAATAAACCCTATGGGTGAACCAATTGACGGAAAACCTCTTGATACAACGGGAGCTATGTGGAGAGCTGTTGAAGGACCGCCTCCGGGACCTTTTGAAAGACCTATTATTACGGAAATATTTTCAACAGGTGTAAGAGCAATTGACAGCTGTATGACTATGGGATGCGGGCAGCGTTTGGGGCTGTTTGCGGGGTCGGGCGTTGGTAAAAGTACGCTTCTGGGTATGATTGCCAGAAATTCTGATGCGGATGTAAATGTTGTTGCTTTGATTGGAGAACGCGGACGTGAAGTTAAAGAATTCGTAGAAGATGCGCTTGGTGAACTCGGTATGTCTAAATCTGTTTTGGTTTGTTCCACAGGCGATCAACCGCCTTTGATTCGTCAAAAAGCGCTTCTTACTGCAACTGCGGTTTGTGAGTATTTTAGAGATCAGGGAAAAAAAGTTTTTTTAATGACAGATACTGTAACACGTTGTGCTATGGCTGGTCGTGAAGTAGGGTTGTCACTGGGGGAACCGCCTACTATGAAAGGTTATCCTCCGTCAATATTTTCTTGGCTTCAAAAAGTGTTGGAGCGTGCGGGAAACAGCCCTAAAGGCTCAATTACTGCTCTTTATACAGTTTTAATGGAGGGTGATGATATTTCAGACCCTATTGTTGATATTGTACGTGGTATTGTTGATGGTCACATTTTCTTATCAAGAAAAGTTGCAGAAATGAATCATTATCCTGCTATTGATGTTTTAGGAAGTATTTCAAGGCTTATGTCTTCTATTGCAACTCCTGAACACAAAGAGGCTGCCGCAAAGATGAGAAAAATCCTTGCAATGTACAGAGAAAATAAAGACTTAATTGATGTCGGTATGTACCAGCCTGGTTCAAACCCTAAACTTGATATTGCAATTGAAATGATGCCTAGAGTTAATGCTTTTTTACAGCAGAGAACCTCGGATATTGTTAGTATGGATACTACTGTTCAAACTCTTGTTGATATGATGCAGGGCGTAGATATTTAATTAATATAATTATTTTGTGGTAGAATATTTGCGGAGGAAAGAAAATGAACTTACCGCAGAATTTTGTACCTGCTATGTTAATTACCCTTTTTGCAGGGTTAGCTACCGCAATAGGCGGCGGGATAGCATTTATTGTTAAAAAAGATAATTTAAAGGCTTTATCTGTGGGGCTCGGATTTTCAGCAGGTGTTATGATTTTTCTTTCATTTACAGATATTTTGCCTGAGGCAGGAAAACTTCTTGCCGTTAATTTTCCGAATAAATACGAATGGCTTGTTTACGGCGGATTTATTATAGGTTTGGTCGTTGCAATTCTAATTGACTATTTTATCCCGGATCACATAGATACTGATGAAGTTTTAAATCCTGATGCTCCTTGCAAGCATCAGCACAAGATTAAACGTGCAGGTTTGTTTACAGCTGTTGCTATTTGTGTGCATAACTTTCCTGAGGGTATGGCTACATTTTTAACTACAACCCAAAATATTACTTTAGGTATTTCTGTGGGCTTAGCCATTGCTATACATAATATTCCGGAAGGAATTGCAGTTGCACTGCCTATTTATCATGTTACGGGTAAAAAACGTTATGCTATGTTATATGCGGCATTATCAGGGATTACCGAACCCATAGGTGCAATAGTCGGGTTATTTTTGTTCAGCTTATTCCTTCCCCAAATTATGATAGGAATGCTTATGGCTGCTGTTGCAGGTATAATGATTTATCTTGCTTTTGACACACTTCTTCCGCTTGCAAGAGAATACGGAAACTGGCACTTATCTATGGTAGGTATTGTTTCAGGTATGCTTGTAATCTGGGTCAGCCTTATACTGATAGGAGGATAACGAAAGTATGTTTAATCTGTCAAATCTTTTTGATTTAGGAAGAAACTTATATGCTCTGCCTTCTTATAATGACAGAAGCGGTAAAGCTCTTATGCCTTTAAGGTACTTTTTTGAACTTACATACCGCTGCAATCTTCAATGCCCTTACTGCTATGTAGGATGCGACCGTAACAAGGAGGAACTTACTACGCAAGAATGGTTTAATCTGATTGATCAAATCCCGTTTTATTCTTTTGTTACTCTTGTCGGCGGAGAACCATTGATAAGAAAAGATTTTATTGATATTTTGATGAGGACATCAAAGAAAACTTTAGGTAAGCTTAATGTTGTTTCTAACGGAATTTTGATTAATGATGAGATTATTGATGCTTTTATCAAAAGTAATATGATGCTTTTATCTGTTTCGCTTGACGGATACGGAAAAAATCATGACATTAATCGCGCAAAAGACGGAATATGGGATAAAATTATGGATAATTTTGATAATATGAATTCCCGTAATAAACGCCCTATGGTTGATATTAAAACTATTGTTCTTGAAAATAATCTTGATGATTTAGTCAAACTTTATAAAATGTGCGATGAGAAAAATTTTAATTTTTTATCAATATCTTTTTTAAGAAATAATAACTTAAAGCAAAATTCTGTTTTGTTTGACGGTTTTGTTCCCGAATTTAATGCTAATTACCCGATTGAAAGATATTTTGATATGGAACATTTTAAAGAAGTTTATAAAGAGTTAATGTCTTTAAGCAAAAATTCAAATGTTCAAATCAGATTTTCTCCAAAATTCGAGTATGCAAAAAATCCGATTGAAAAGATTGAAGAATTTTTTAATACTCCTGCAGACAAGCCTGTTTCTGAAATTTATAAACCTTGCATGTATCCTTATTCAAATATGATGATTACTCCTGCGGGAGATGTTTATCCTTGCCTTTCTCAAAAAATAGGAAATGTTAAGGATATGAAAATAAAGGAGGTATTTAACCTCCCTCATTACAGATGTTTCAGAAAAAATTTGAAAGCTGCAAAAGTTTTTGGCGCCTGCCAGATGTGCTGCGAACTTTCAGTTAAATAATTCTATTTATGCTGATTTTTGAAAAAGTCTTTATCCGATGATGCCTTATATGCACAGGTAAAACCGTTTGCGCCTGTTGTACCTGTTTTGCTGCAATAATTTTCAGGATTTCCGCTCCAGGTGTTTGAGGTTGTTCCTTTTTCGCCTATTGGCAGATACTATTGCGGAAGTTTTGTTAAGAGAGTGAACCATGAAAACATGGATATGGCACCATGAGTATGCAAGCGTGGACTTTTCAAATTTTACAGATAAGTTATACTAAGAATGTGGTTAAGGTTCACGCCCTAAGATGGCAAAATCGTTTATCACAAGGGTTAGGGGATAGTAGTATGGGATATATACATTGCTGCGGTGCGTTGCATAAAACTAAGACATTCAGACTTTTACCGCAGGAAAAGTTTATGTTGTGTGAAGTTGATTATTTATCTAAATGTCCTGTTTGTGGGCATACGGTGGTTCAGCTTACAAGAATCGATAATGATGATAATATTTCTGTTGTCAGAAAAGTTAATAAAAAAGCAAAAGAATTTCTGGCAAAACTGAAAAATAAAATTTTATACGAAATTCGTCCGATTAATTACAGTAAAACTAATTGTGGGAAGTTTTATCTTAATTATAACGAATTTGGTGTAAAAAAGCGATGTTACTCAAATTTGAGCACATTAAAAATGGGACTTACTGAAAATAAATATTTAAAAATTAATCCTTAAATTATCTTACTCTCTCTGGGAGGAATTTTCCTCCCGCCTTTTTTTCAGCGGAATTATTATGAAAGCAGTAAAAGTATTTTTTAGTATGCTAAATGTAAATTTTAAGTAAAGGGAATTAAGCAGATGACACTATCTCCAAAGGAAATTGAAGTATTGACTTTGGTTGCTATGGGTTATTCAGATAAGCAAATCGGAGTGGATTTAAAGATAGCTTACGGTACGGTAAGAAACCATATCGACAGAGCTGTTTTAAAGCTTAATGCACAGAATAGAACTCATGCAGCTATGATTTATAAATTGATGAATAAAGATTGGTTAGAGGAACTTTATGAAGAGAATAATAATACATTGGACCGCAGGAACTTATTATCCAAGCGAATATGAAAAGGAACATTATCATTTTCTTGTTGATAAAGATGGAAAAGTACATAAGGGAAAATTTGCTCCCGAATGTAATGAAGTTTGCAGGGTTGGGAAATATGCTGCTCATACAGGCGGCGGTAATACAGGAAGTATAGGAGTTGCAATTTGCGCAATGGCAGGATTCAAAAATAAGAATTCTGCTGGTAATTATCCTATTACAAAAAAGCAGTTTGAAAGCACTATGGAGCTTTGTGCACAGCTTTCAAAACAATATTCTATTGATATACTTCCGCAAAATGTAATGACACATTACGAATTTGGTATCAAGAACCCGAAAACTACGTCAGCAGGAAAAATTGATATCATACATATCCCTCCTTATTCTTGGGTTTCAAAAGATGAGGCGGGAAGCTTTATACGTTCAAAAATTAAATGGTACAAATTAAAGGAAAATTAATTATGGAAGTTGCTTATTACAATTTATCGGGCGGTATTAACCAAGCACTTACCAAGACAGAGCTTGGAATTGATACTAAAAAAGTTTACTGGGCCGATTCCGAAAATGTGGAAATTTTTCAAAACAGAGGTGTCGTAAAGCAAAAAGGCAACACTTTGTTTTATCAAATGGATGAGGAGATTACAGGAATATCAGAAATGACTGCTTATGACAGGAGCAAACTGGTTATTACTACAATATCAGGAAAAATATATATTTACGATGACAGCCACGCAAAATTATCACTGGTTGATAAAACGCTTACAGGCAAAAATCCTTCATTCATAAGTTTTTTAAACGGTATACTTGTCATAACGGAAAGCGATGGATTATTTTATATTAAAAATAACGCATCGTACGATGTCGTTGAATGTAATTTAAAAGATCTTGAGGATAATATTATTACAGATGCTGTAATTACGGTTTTTAAAGGACGCGTATGGGCAGCATCGGGAGCTACTTTATATTATTCTGCGCTTGGTACATATAACGATTTTACTACTGATGACGATGCAGGTTATATTAATGAATTTCACACTGATACGGGCTCTATTACAGCTTTGAAGCCATACAAAGATTATCTTGCTATTTATAAAAAGAACAGCGTTTATCTTTTAACTGGTACAAGTCCCGATGACTTTGCAATTGTGCCTTTTGCAAATAAGGGTGCTTATGGAAATAATTCAATAGTAAACGTTGATAACAAACAATATTTTTTAAGCAACGGTATATATGCTCTTGAACAGGTTGGTGAACTTAACCAAATACAGCTCGGAAGCGAAATATCCCAAAAGATTAAACAAGAGTTTAACAGTTTTGGTGATTTGAAAAAGGCTTTTTGTCTTCATTACGAAAACAAAAATCAGATATGGTATTTCTTTCCTTATATTGATGAAAGTTATTATCATATTGTTTGGATTAACGACTATGTTAACAAGTCTTGGTATAAACGTATAATTCCGCAGAATATAAAAACAGCCTGTCTTTATAACGGGTATATTTATACGGCTGATAATCAGGGTATTATTTATAAAGAAGATTTCGGAACCACATTTAACGGCGAGGCTGTTAAATTTATGTGGAAATCTCCGTTTTTGGCAATTAACTCTCCGCATCACAGAAAAATGATTGATGAATTTTACTTTTTACTGGATACGGAACAGGATAATAATTTTGATTTCTCTGTATACAAGGATTATGACAGTGAATATTCGGATGACAGTGAAAAGATTTATTCAATTCATCAGGACCATATGATTTGGGGTGATGATACAGACGAGGTAACAGAACAATGTATGTGGACTCCTGATGATGCCTCAGTACCTGTGTGGTCTATAAATAAAGATACTATGGAAAAAGCTGAGATTTCAGAATCCAACTATTCTGTCCAGCTTTGTGTATCAGGAGAAGAAATTACGCAATCCTGTGCGATTATAGGTCTGCAATTCAGAGAAATTTACAACGATGACTAAAGCACCACTTACATAAAATATACATTAAAAAAAGAAAGGAAAATCAAAATGACAGAAAATGCTTACTCAGCTTTTATCCCTGAAATTTGGAGCCAGAAATTAAACAATATTCTTGAAAAAGAATGTGTTATGCTTCAATGTGTTAACAGAAATTATGAAGGTGAAATTAAAAATCAAGGTGATAAAGTAAAAATTATTACTCCTGCTGATGTTACTATTTCAACTCTAGGTACAACCAATATTACTTATAGCGAATTGGAACCGACAGCAGCAGAGCTGGTTATTGACCAGAAAAAATTCTTTGCATTTAAAATTAATGATGTTGCTCAAGTTCAAGCTAATACAGATATTATGGAAGCACATCTTAAAAATGCTAAAAAAGCTATCGAACAAGTTCAAGATGCTTATTTATTATCACAACATGCTAATGTTGCGGCAGGTAATATTGTAGGTACTGATGCAGCTCCTGTTACTTTAGACAAGACAACTATTTACTCACAATTCGTTCAGCTTGCTCTATGTTTGAAAAACTCAGATGCTGTTTCTGCAACAGTTCGACCTTGGGTAGTTATTAACCCTACTATTGAATCTTATCTCCTTCAAAGCTCAGAATTCATCGGTGCTCACAATGTAGCTGATGAAACTTTAAGAGAAGGTGCAATCGGCAGAATTGCAGGCATGGATGTTCTTGTAAGTACAAACTTGACTGAAGTTAACGGCAAATACTATGTACTTGCGGGTACAAACGAAGCTATTACTTTTGCTTCTCAATTAGCTAAAATAGAAAGCTTAAGAGATAAAGATTCATTCTCAGATTTGATTAGAGGCTTATATTTATACGGTGCAAAAACTGTTCAGCCTAAAGCATTGGCTAAAATGGTTGTTAGTGCAACAGCAGCTGTTGATTCCGATACTGACACCGACACCGATACAACCGGACAGTAGTAACCCCTGTAAATGTATCTTCGGATAAGTTATTTCCGAAGATACATTTTTGAAAAATAAAAGGAAAATAATAATGTTTAGTAAATTAAAAGTTAAAATTAAGGAGCTTGCCAAAACTGCTGTTAAACTTGCAGAAGAAAAACTCGGAAGCAACAAAGGCAAAGAAAAAAAAGAAATGGCAATCAATTTTGTTGTTTCTAATATTCCTGTACCGGCTCCTTTTAAGCCCGCAGTAAAATTGTTTTTGTCTGCATTCATAGATGAAGCAATTGAATTTGCGGTTGAATACATGAATAAGGAGGTCTTATGAATCCCGAAGAATTACAAAAACTTTCATCCGCTGCCGATATTCAACAGGCAGTACCACAAGCTGCAATGCCTATGACTGAAGAAAATTCAATCAAACAGCAGGCAGCAAAAGATATTAATATAATTCAAAATCTCGTTCAGTCAGGTGTGATGAGCTCTGAACAAGGATATAATTTGATGAATTATGTAACTCAAAAGGCGTTTGAAAAGTATAGTACACAACAACAAGATGCTCAAATTCCGCCTGATGTTTCGTCTTATACGTTAGAAGATGATGAATTTTTTAACATAGAAGGCAGAACAGATGTTTTGGATTATTTAAAAAATTCAAATACTGCTTTTGATAAGGATGAAATCGCAAAAATCTCTGCAATGATTGAAAATATTGAGAAAACTGCTATTGCAAGATATATGCGAGAACTTGATCACGAAAAAACATTAAATAATGAAAATGAATCCGCAAAACAAAGATTGCGTGCAAATGCGCAAAAAGCTGTTTCTGACGGAAATAAAAATATGGTTTTTACCCGTGACCAAATCGGCAAAATGAGTGGTGCTGAATTTGCTAAAAATGAACGTATGATTATGGATCAGCTTAGAAAAGGGCTTATCCGTTAGCAATTTCAAATCTTTGAGAGAACAGCTTTTTTAAGCTGTTCTTCCTCAAGGATTTTTAAAGGAGATTTTATGAATTATTTGGAACTTATTAATAAATGCCTTGTAGAATTAAACTACAAGCAGGTTAGTTCATTTTCAGAACTTACCAAAAATGACCATAAAAAATTAAAAAATATTTTAAATGTACTAAACGCAGAAGTTTGCGGATCTGACAGATGGAGCTTTTTGCTGAGAAAAGAAGAAATTACTCTGCCCAAAAATACTTGCGAAATTCAAAATACAATTGACGGCAGAATAGAAACAGTTATTGTTGACGGGGCTAAATTTGATTATTATGAGGACTTTGAAAAGTTCTTTACCAATGCTCAACCGATGCAGACTTATAGTCTTTTTAACGATAAAATCTTGTTCCCTGCTTTTGATAAAAATAAAATTGTAGAAATTATTTACTACACCAAAAATCATGCAAAGAATGCTGAAGGAAAAGAAAAATATTTAATGGAAGAAGATACTGATTCTACCTTAATTCCCGAACCTTTTGCAGAGCCTGTTTTGGTTTACGGTGCATGTATGAGGCTGAAAGGAAATCCACAACACGTGAGATTTTCTTATTGGATGAGTATGTACAGAGATGCGCTTGCAAACATGCGTTCAAGAGTTTCTGCAAGCATAGATGAAACTCCGTCAGTTAAGATGCATAGAAGATAAGTTTCATCGGATGTGGGAGGGCGGACTTTGTCTCGCTCGCGATAGATGGTACCGTTCACAACAACAACGAAAACTCAACGTTTACGTTGATTGTTGTTCAACTTTCGCTTACGCTCATACCTCTGCTCGCGACACAAAAAAAACAGGAAGTTTAAAATTCATTTCCCCTCCTGTTAAGATTTACACTAGCCGAAATATAAATAGCATGTCTATTATACAATTTTTTTCAATAAAAGACAAATTATGCTAAGAAATGTAAAGTATGAAACAATTAACAAACCAACAAAAGAAATTCGTAAAAGAATATATAAAAACCCTTAACGGAGAACTTGCTGCAAAAAACGCCGGCTATAAGTCTAAAGACCTGAAAGAAATTGCCAATAATTTATTGTCGCAGGATGCAGTTATTAAAGAAATTAATTCTCAATTAAGAACTCAAATTTTATCTTTAAGGGTAAATAAAGGATACGTAATCCAAAAATTATTGCAAATAGCTGAATTTTCACTTGAAGAAGAAGATATTTTGGACAAAGACGGATGTTTTACGGGCAAAAGAAAGCTTCGTGATACATCTGCCGGTCTAAAAGCCCTTGAAAGCCTTTGCAAATATCTTGGCTTCAGTTCTAACTCCGAGGAAAAAGATTACAAGGAGGCAAAAATTATAACTATTGCAAATTTGGACGATAACAAAATATAAGGAATATTAATCATGAAAAATAATAATGCAGAAGAAATGCTTTTAAATAACGCTTCTTTAGAAGATTTAATAAAAATGAAAATAGAAAAAGAGTTTATGGCAGAACTTGAAAAATCAAAGAAAGAACCTTTAAAAAAGGTTTATAAAAATATTTCTGAAGTTCCGCAGGATATTATCTTTTCTAAAAAAGCGGTTTACAGATATTTCAACAGAAATACAAAATGCGAAACCTTTATAGACGGTGTTCAGGCAGAGGCATTAATAGGAATTCAAAATAACGTAAGAGAAAAAATGCTTAAAGGTGAATTAAGTGCATTTACCACAGATGAGGCTTACGTAAAGTTTGACAAGGCAACAGTATGACAAAGTTTTTACCTCCGTATGAAAAACAGGAATATCTGGAACAAGCTTTGTTTTTGTATCTGAGGTATTCCAAATTTTTGGATGATGACTATGCTCAAAGAGGAATGCCTGTTTTTGAATACTTTAATCAGCTTATAACTTCTCTATCGCCATTTTTCTGGGTTATTACGGAAGATGACGAGGTAAGCGGCTTTGTTTATCTTGATAATCTTATAGGCGATGGTGAAAGGCTTCACAGCGCAGAGCTGACAACTTGTTTTAAAAAGAAATTCTGGGGAGATTATACAAAACGATGTGCAAGGCTCTTTTTGAATTTTTGTTTTGAACGGTTCGGATTTTATAAAATTAAAGCGCTTGTATATCCTGAAAACTCGCGTGTAATAACCTTATTGAAAGATTCAGGGTTCATTAAAGAGGCATTATTGAAAAATGAAACCTTAAGAAATAATTCCCTTCAGGATATAGAGGTTTATTCGGTTTTTAATACCAGAAAGGCAGAAAAATGAAAATAGAAACAGAAGATTTAACCAAAAAGCTCTCAGAAAATGAGGAGCTTTTTTTAGTAGGCAGTATAACTGAAAAATTTGACAGGTATGAAGAATTAAGAAACCCGCAACTGACTGATATAAAATTGGTTCGCGATGCGATTTACAATTCTGATATACCGAAACTTAACGGCTGGGACAGCAATATTGAACTTCCCGATATTTATGAACTTGCGCAGACATTGAAATCTCACATAAGTGAAAATTTGTATTCACATCCTGATGCAATGTTTGATGTTTCAGGAACAACTCCACAGACACAGTCTTTTGCAAACCGCCAAAAAGCAATGCTTGTTAATACATTCGAGCAGATGAATATTGAAAATGAAATTGAAAAAATTATTGACGGGATTGTAGAAACAGGTGAAAGCACATTATTTGTGGGCTGGGAAACAAAGATTAAATCCGTTAGACGTGCGCAGACGCTTGAAGAACAATTCTTAAATCCTGAAAAGCGAGGATTTGTAATAGAAGATAGAGTTGTTTACGATAATGCGAGAATTAAACATATCAAATCCGAAGATTTTGTTTTTGATAAATATAACAAAGATAACTGGGATTCTTGCGCAAAAATTTATAGAACTTATGCAACAACTGATGAGTTATTTTCGGATAAGTCAAATAATCTTTTAACGAAAGAAAAACTGGAAATTTTGAAAGGAGTGGTGGCAAAAAATAAAAGCCGTTCAGATGAGGACATTGCTGTTGACGGCAAAAAACTGGAAATATTAGAATTTTGGGGAGATATTGAGCTTGCAGACGGAAGTCTTTTAAAAAACTGGCTTATAGTAGTAGCAGGAAGACGTGAGATTATAAGGTTTGAATCAAACCCGTTTGTAACAAATCCTTTTATTCACGCAAATATAATTGAATCACCAAAAACAGGCAGAGGAATTTCACCTTTGCGTGTGGCATTAATATTAAATAACATAGCTTCAACTATTTTAAACAAACAGGTTGATGCTCTTGCTTTAATGATGAATCCGCCGTATCTTGCTCCTAAAGGATGTTTTAAAGGTCAGCAGGATGTAAAACCAGGTAAAATTATTGAATATGATGCGGCATTGATGCCTACTGCACCTACACCGCTATCTTTTGATAAAGCTATGGTAGGTTGGGACTTCTTAAATTACTTTAAGTCTACAATTGAAAGTGCGACAGGTATTTTCAAAAATATGGCTGGAAATCTTCAAACAGCGCAGAGAACTGCTACCGAATTAAACTATTCGGTCAGCGGACAGGAGGCTCGTTTGAATATGATATTGGATGCTGTTAACCGTAAAATTATAGTTCCTATGGTGGAAAAAACTGCTGAAATTATTTCAAACTTTAAACTTGGCAGAGAATTAATCGGAGTTAATGACAGAGGAAAAACAAGTTTTATTGAAATTGATGATGAAGTGAGAAATGCTAATTATGTTTACCGTTACGGCGATAGAAAAGCAACTTTTGAAAGAAAGTCAAGATTGAAAGAACTTTTTGAAGTCGTAAGCTCATTTGCACAAGTTCCAGAGGTCGAAGAAAAAATTGACTGGCTTGAATGCTTTAAATTTGCACTTGAACAGTATGGAATAGAAAATGCCAACAACTTTTTGTTAAGTGACGAAAATCAATAGTGCCGCATAAGCGGCACTTTATCTTAACACAGCTAAAAGTATTATATACAAACAATCATTTTTGAGTAAAATAATATTATTATGAAAAAATTAATTTTAATATTATTGTTATTACTCTTTCAAATTCCTGTATTTAGTGAGGAATTTCCTCCTACCGGAGCAGGTATTGAAGTAACCAAAGAAACCAATCCGATATACTGGGGGTATTTTGAAGATTATGGTAAAGCTTTAAAGCAGGCACTGGAAGCAGAAAAGATGTTTCGCCTTCGTGGTTGGGGATCAAATTGTGAATATATAGTAACACGTAATGGAGAGATAAAAGGTATTAAAACCAATATATATCAGAATGATTATTTTGATGAGAAAGTAAAAAATATAATTTTATCAGTAAAACCTTTACCTTTTCGTGACGGAATGAATATGGATGAGATGCGTTTTAGCGTGTATCTTGGTTATGAACGATATAATGAGATTGATATAAGTGTTGGTGGCTCTTTTATAGATAATAAAGAAATATTTAGTTTAATGATAATAACGAATAAATAATTAAGAATAGCAGAGAAGTATGATTATTTCAAACCGCTGAAAACAGCGGTTTTATTTTAGTGTGAAAAATAGAAAGGAAAGAAAACATGAAAAAACATGCTATGGCTAACGAATACAAGATTTTATGCTCGGAAGCAAATTCAATGGTTAAAATGAAGAATGGTGCAAAAACATCAAACGGCTGGACAAAGGTTGACGGTGAACATGACAGCCGCAGTAACTTTAAAGGAGTTCTTTATGAAAAGGGCGGACAATATGCTCTTTGTTTTGTCGGTACAGACAGGTTCAGTGCAAAAGACTGGGGCGCAAACGCTAAAATGGCTCTGACCGGTGAAAGTAGACAAATTAAATTGGCTCAAAAATTTGCAGATAAAATGCAAAAAGAATATGGTTTAAATTCAAAAAACACTGAATCAATCGGACATTCGGAAGGCGGTACAGAGGCAACTGCCGTTGGTATTCAATATGGTCTGCAAACTACAACTTTTAATGCATTCGGTGTCGGTAAAAAATATGCAGAGCCGGGCAAAAATTATGATAATTTAATTACTAATTACAGAGATCCTCATGACCCAGTTTCAAAACTTAAAGAAAATGTCGGAACAACGTACATTACCCCGAATTTACAAAATGAATTTATGTCAACAACTCCTTTCGGTTCTGTTAAGGCACATAGAATAGATAATATGGGGGATTGTACACAGTCTTTACCTGTTGATTATTACAAAAAATCCCATCCGTTTTTTATCAATAAAATTTCTGATGCAGATATTTCAAGACAGGATATTGCAAATATGGAATCTGGTTTATTTAAAGTTTATGAAAAAGAAATTGATAAACGTATGACAAACAATAAGATAGGTAATTCTTCAGAAGATAAATGGGTTACTATTAATGGAAATCACGTTTTGATTAAAGATTAGTATTTATAAGTCGGGGAGGTTATGTTATATAAACTTTTAAAATCGCAGAGGGAGTTTTTGGAAATCCCTCATGATTATACTTTGGATGTTGCTGTTTATCAGGGAGGTTACGGCTCCGGAAAAACTTTTTCAGGTTCTTTGCTCGGGATTTTGCTTGCTTTAAAATTTCCTGGAATAAGAGGACTTGTCGGTGCACAAACTTACACTCTCGTCAGGGATACGACATTACAAACTTATTTTGAACACCTTGATAATTTTGGTTTTGTTGAAGGGAAAGAGTATGAATGGTCTTCTTCTCTGCAAAAATTATCTTTTAAAAACGGTTCGGAAATCCTTTTCAGACATTTTGACGAACCAAATAAGCTTAAGTCCTTAAACTTGGGTTTTGTAGAAATTGAGGAAATGTCAGATATTCCTTATGATACTTTCAAAATGCTTTTAGGGCGTATGCGGCAAAGAGTTAAGAAGGCTTGGAAAAATTTTACATACAGAATTTTTGGTCACACTAACCCGGAAATGCAAAGAGGCTGGGTTTATAAAACTTTTGTTGAAAATCCTTCGCCGAATTACAGATTAATTACGGCACCTACTACTCAGAATATTTATCTGCCTGAAGGGTTTTGTGATGAATTAAAAAAACTATATGATGAACAATATTATAATATTTTTGTTCTTGCTCAAAACGGTGAATATAATAACGGGCTGGTTGTTAAAGATTTTACTGACGAGAACGTGCGAGAAATCGCATATCAGCCTGATATGGATTTGCATATATCATGCGATTTCAACGTTGATCCTATGTGCTGGGTGTTTGCTCATAAAACCGATGATAAAGTTTTTTATTTTGATGAAATTGCAATGGAAAACACTACAACGGCAAAAGCTTGCGATGAATTTTACAAACGTTATCCGTGTCATAAAGGAAAAGTTATTATAAATGGTGATGCTTCAGGCGACAACAGAAGCTGCACAAGCGAATACACCAATTACGTTATAATTAAGAAAAAACTTTTGCAGTACGGATATGATGTTGAAATCCAGATTAAAGCATTTAACCCTCCAATCAAAAACAGAATTATGGCTTTTAACTCAAAAGTTCGTTCTGCAGACGGAGAGGTTTGTCTTTTTGTAGATAAAAAGTGCGAAAAACTGTTATTCAATATTTATAATTTGAAATACAAAGAGGGGTCATCAAAAATTGATGTGCCTACATATCAGCAGATAAAGCAGTCAAAGGAATTGAAGTTTCTGTCGCATCCTATGGATGCAGCCTCATATCTTGTTGACTTTTATTGGCCGATTACACTGTAAAGAAAGGATTTTATGGAAGATTTTGTACAATACTCACCAATATTAATTGTTATTTTTATGTTTTTTATCCAGCATAAGATTTTTGTTACACCTGAGCAGCTGGAAAAAAAGCATAGAGAGATAATAGAAGAAATAGAAGAAAAATTTGTAACGATAAACAGTTTTAAAGATTTAAAAGACCAATTCAGTGAAGTTAAAGAGAAAATCGATAAAATGTACGATTTGTTAATTGATTTAAAATGATGTTAACAAATGTTACATAAGTCCCATGTTTTTTAAAGTTTTACTTGAAAAATGTCGTTAATGCGAATAACAGACATGTTGTTACTAAGTTAAATCTAAAGTAAATCTAAAGAAAGGGTAAAAAAAAATGGGATTGGCAGCTTCACAAGCAAGATTTTTAGCCATAACATCCAGAAAGATGAATTGCGAATTTCAATCAATGCAAATTGCGCAAGAAAAGCTTTCTGTTACCCGTGATTTGCAAAAAGCATCTCAAGAGTATCAAAACTCATTGTCTGCAACAAAACTTGTTTGGGATACTGAGGATAATACTGTTTACGATTTATCTTATGATGTAATGATGACGCCGTCTATGGCTAACGATTATAACCCTTATCTTGTTACTGATACAAAAGGAAAAATCGTTCTTTCAGAAAGTATGTTTAATGCAGCAGTAGATGCAGGAGTTATTGATGCAAAAACAGGGGACCCGAAAAAAGGTACAAAAACGATTGGTACCGAAACTTCAACAAATGACGGATCTCGTAACGCATTTTTATATCAAATGGGTGTCAGAAATCAAATAACACCTGAAACTGTCACTGCAATTAAAAATTTAGGTAATAAAGGATATACTAATTCAGGTATTGGCGGAGAAGCGTTAGACAAAACTATTGCTAACGCATTCAATACAAATTCATTTATTACATATATGAAAAACGCTAAAAGCGAAGATGGTAAGTCTTCTATTTATGCGCTTAATGTCGGTGATATATTATCAAGCAGCGGATACAGTTTTGGAACTTCTAAATCAGAATTCAGTGAAAATCAAGTATTAATTACTAAATCGGGTTCACCTATATCAGAAAGTGAAATGCAGAAGCTGACACTTGGTGAGCTGTTATCAGGTCAATATGAATTGACAGGACGTATGAATGCCGAAGCAATGAGAACTCTTGCGCAAAGTATTTTGAAATCTATGGGTACAACATTAGGCTGGCAAAATGCAAATATCGGCGGTTTAAATGTTGATGATGAATCTAATGAAGCATTGCTTCAGGCTATGGAATTTACTTTAAAATGTCTTAACAGCGATTATGATACATCTTCAGGCGGTAAGATACTTTCCAACTCTGTTACAAGTGCAATTAATCAGGCAGCTTCAACAAACAGTATAGTTTCAGGTTCAAATAATGTATCTTCAGTAAGTTTGACAAACATGTTAAAATCATTCCTGACCAACTTTGCTGTTGCAATAGAAGGTTTTGACTGCGGATATTATGTAACGGAAAATGACAAAAACAAATCAACTTATGTTACAGATGATATTGGCTATCAATTCTTGATTAAAAACGATAATACATCAATTGATGAAAAAGATGTATTAATGGCAGATTTCTATAACCAATTATATAATAACTTATGCGTAAGCGGTGCTTCAACAGATGTAAATAAACAGCAGCAGGTTACTGATAAGAGTTATTTATCAAATGCAATTAAAAACGGTCAATTGTTCATATCATCATTGAACAATGACGGCTACTTCTATCAAGGTGCTTATACATTGAACGGTCACGTTGCGGAAGTCGCAGATGAAGATGCAATTGCACAGGCAGAAGCAGAATACAATGTAACTAAAAATAAATTGAATTATAAAGAAGAAACTCTTGAACTTGATATGAAAAATATTGATACAGAGTTATCATCACTGACAACCGAATATGATACAGTTAAAAACTTAATCAGTAAAAACGTAGAAAAAGTATTCACAATGTTCAGCACTTAGTAAATAATAAATATTTCCTTAAGAATTAACAAAATTTCCTTGTCCGTGTTAGTATTATTATAAGAATACCAGACGGAGAGGAAATTTTTATAATGATAAGCTTTTTATTAAATATGTTGGGCGATCCTAACGAAAAAAAAGTTAAGAGCATAATGGGAATTATTGACCATATTAATGCATTGGAACCGCAGTTTGAAAAGTTAACGGATGAGGAATTGCGGGCTAAAACCGATGAGTTTAAGGAAATTTTGGCAAAACGCCCTACATCATCAGATTTCAAGACAGACAGAAAACTTGAAAAAGAAGCTTTGGATAAAATCCTTCCCGAAGCGTTTGCGACTGTGCGTGAAGCAGGTAAACGTGTGTTAAATATGCGTCACTTTGATGTTCAGCTTGTAGGCGGATATTTCCTTCATAACGGTCATATCGCAGAAATGAGAACAGGTGAAGGTAAAACTCTTGTTGCAACCTTACCTGCATATTTAAACGCTCTTACAGGAAAAGGTGTCCACGTAATCACTGTTAACGATTACCTTGCAAAACGTGACAGCGAATGGATGGGTAAAATTTATAAATTCTTAGGATTGTCAGTTGGTGTTATTTTGTCAGGCGGTCGTTCTGCTGAAGATTTTGAATCTAAAAAAGCTGCATATGATTGTGATATTACATACGGAACAAATAATGAGTTCGGCTTTGACTACCTCCGTGACAATATGGCAGGAAGCCTTGAAATGCTTGTGCAGCGCCCTTATAATTATGCGATTATCGACGAAGTTGACAGTATTTTAATTGATGAGGCAAGAACTCCTCTTATTATCAGCGGTCGTCTTGAAAAGTCTGCCGAAACTTACCAGCTAATGGCAAAAGTTGCTCCGCAATTAGAAAAGATTAAAGACTACGAAGTTGATGAAAAGAATAAAAATATTATTTTGACAGAAGACGGTATTGACAGAGCTCAAGAGATTATCGGTGTAGACGATTTATTTGATATCAACACTCAGTATGCTCATCACTTGTTACAGGCTTTGAAAGCAAAAGAACTTTTTGTTAAAGACACGGATTACGTTGTAAGAAACGGCGAAGTTATGATTGTTGACGAATTTACTGGTCGTTTAATGGAGGGCAGACGTTGGTCTGACGGACTTCATCAGGCTATTGAAGCCAAAGAAGGCGTTAAAATTCAGGATGAAACTCAAACATTAGCAAGTATTACTTTCCAAAACCTGTTCAGACTTTATCCGAAACTTTCAGGTATGACAGGTACTGCTATGACTGAAGAAGCTGAATTCGGCAAGATTTATAACCTTGAAGTTACAACTATTCCTACAAACAAGCCTGATATTAGAATTAATTATTCTGATGTAATATATAAAAACGAACGCGCTAAGTATAACGCGGTTGTCGAAGACATTATCCAAATGCATGAAATCGGACGCCCTGTTCTTGTTGGTACAATTAGTATTGAAAAATCAGAATATGTATCCGATTTATTGAAAAAGCGCGGAATTCCTCATCACGTTTTGAACGCTAAGCACCACGAACGAGAAGCTTATATTATTGCACAGGCAGGTCGTGTCGGAGCTGTTACAATTGCAACCAATATGGCAGGTCGAGGTACTGATATTCTCTTAGGTGGTAATGCCGAGTTCCTTGCAAAAGAAATGCTTGATAACAGAGGGATTACTCCTGAAAGTGAAAATTATGAAGCTGAAAAAGAAGCAGCATTAGCAGAGGCTCGTTCCATTACAGAAGCAGAACACGCAAAAGTAGTTGAAGCAGGCGGTTTGCATGTAATAGGTACCGAACGCCACGAATCACGCCGTATTGATAATCAGTTAAGAGGCCGTGCAGCTCGTCAGGGCGATCCGGGTTCTACAAGATTTTTCTTATCTTTGGAAGATAACTTAATGAGAATATTCGGCGGTGATAAGATTACTGCATTAATGAATATGATGCAGGTTGATGAAAATATGGCTATTGAAAACTCTCTTATTACAAGACAAATTCAATCAGCTCAAAAGAAAGTTGAAACTTATCACTTTGATATAAGAAAGAGCGTTCTTGAATATGATGATGTTATGAATATTCAGCGTGAAAAATTCTATGCTCAGCGCAGAAAAGTTCTTGCAGGCGGTAATCTTTCACAAGATATTTACTATATGATTGAAAAAGAAATCGACAGATTGTTGAGAAGCTATATAGCACCTGACCTTCATCCTGAAGAATATATTTTTGAAGATTTGCAGACAATGGTTAAAGAACTTCATTCAATCATTCCACAGCTATCAGGTATTCAGGTTTCTGATATTCAAAATTTAAGATTTGAAGCTATTTATGATAAATTAAAAGACTTTGCGCTTCAATCTTACAGAGATCATGAAACAGAAGTTATTAATTTCTATAATCAGGTTGTAGCTCAGTATGACACAGAAGCTGTTCCTCAAGAAGCTTTCAGCGATAACAATGTTATCCGTAACCTTGAAAAGGATATTCTTCTTCGTGTTGTTGATAATAAATGGATTGACCACCTTCACAATATTGATATGCTGAGAGAAGGTATCGGACTTCGAGCTTACGGTCAGAAAGATCCGTTAATCGAATACAAACGTGAAGCATATGACTTGTTTAATAAAATGATGTATGAAATTCAGGGAGATACCGTAAAACACCTGTTTAGAACAAAATTCGGAATACAGGTTATCGGACCTTCAGATGAAGATGTAGCATAAAAAAAGCGGTTTTAAACCGCTTTTTTTTATCTTGAAAAAGTTTATAAAAAATGTTATAATAATAAAAAGTTTCGGAAATCATTACACACTTTCGGATTTTTTTGTACTACTATTTATGAAGGTACCTTTCAAATGCACGAGAAAGGAGGAAAATTATGAAGAAAAAAACAGTTGCGGCGATGTTGGTAATGTGCATGGCTTTATCTGCTACAGCATGTGGCGGATCTGATACAAAAGAAACCAAAACCGAGACAACACAGGATACAGGGGATAAAAAAGATTCTGCATCCTCAGATAAAAAAACATCTGCTTCGGCAGTCAGACCCTGCTTCTGGGACTGAATGCCGCCAAAGGTATTTCTCTTGCCACCGTCAGTGAACTGGAAGCAGAAGGACTGAAAGGTTACACCGATGTAAAACTAAAAGACAACGAAATCCTTCTGAGAAAAGGATTCATGGAATCCGCCGATCTGAAAGTAGGCGACCAGTATGGCATTGGACTGGAATACATCGATGATTCCGGTGATTCCACGAATTCCAATTCCTATACCATTGCCGGAACCTTTCCGGATGATGTAGATTACAGTTATGTACTGACAAATAAAGGAGCTCAGACCGCTTTAAACAGCATGGTCGTCGAAAACAAAACATGCCGGCTTTACACAGATAATCCGGCTGAAACCATAAAACAATTAAAAGCATTGGGAAAAGGAGCCATGGTAGGATTTGA
>ENA-OUQW01000529-OUQW01000529.1-human-gut-metagenome-genome-assembly--contig:-NODE-529-length-49277-cov-14.074093_pt1 | contig 49277 bp, 38 predicted proteins | sample MGYA00248464_ERZ548849 | MGnify/ENA primary metagenome ERZ548849 (study PRJEB26491, sample SAMN04978193) | human gut metagenome | host: Homo sapiens | study: EMG produced TPA metagenomics assembly of... | reverse complement strand
AACTATGTTTCAATAACTTCAAAGAACTTCTCTCGATTTTAACGGGACAGCAATGATGTGATTTTGTGATTTAAACTTTTGCGTTTTATAATTTAGACATGCAATAATAAATCATCATATATCAGCCAAAAAACAAATTACCGTCGCCAGGTGTGATGTATTTACACAAGGGGCGACGGTAATAATCTATTGATTTGTTCGATTAGAAATTCAAATATCTTTTTGCATTGTAGTAGCAGATATCTTCAACCATTCCTTTTATTCTTTCCATTTCTGCCTCAGGGAGCAATCCGCTTTCCACATCGCAGCCCAGCATATTGCACAGTATTCTGCGGAAGTACTCATGTCTAGGATATGAGAGGAACGAACGTGAATCTGTCAGCATACCGACAAAACGGCTAAGCAAGCCCTGTTCAGAAAGCGAATTCATCTGGCGAAGCATTCCGCCCATCTGATCGTTGAACCACCATCCGGCGCCGAACTGCATCTTTCCAGGAACGCTTCCGTCCTGATAGTTGCCGATCATGGATGCCACCATGTCGTTTGCGGCTGGGTCGATGTTGTATATGATGGTTTTTGCAAGCTTGCCTTTCGAATTCAATTCATCGAATATTTTTACGAATGCTTCTGCACAGCTGTAATCGCCGATGGTGTCAAAACCTGTGTCTGGACCAAGTTTTCCCATCATTATGGAGTTTGTATTGCGGATAGGTCCGTAGTGGTATTGTTGTGTCCAGCCTGCTTCAGCATTCATTTCCGACAATATCTTCAGCATTGCTGTCTGATACTTCAGTTTTTCTTCTTTTGTGAGTTCTGTTCCGCCGTATACCTTGTCGAAAATGTCATCAATTTCCTGTTTCGTATAGTCTGACGATGGAATGAAATCCATTCCGTGATCGGCAAGCTTGCATCCGTTTTCTGCAAAGAATTCTTGTCTGGCTTTCAGTGCGTCGATCATGTCATCGAACTTGTAGATATTTATTCCGCTTGCTTCTGAAAGTTTTTTCATATATTCCCTATACGCAGCAGAAGTGCTAATGTTCATAGCCTTGTCAGGCCTCCATGCAGGAAGAACTCTTATTTCAAAACCGCTCTCAGCAATAGCCTTGTGATATTTAAGTGAATCCACTGGATCGTCAGTCGTGCAGACCAATTCAACATTGTATCGCTTCATTAATCCTCTGGCTGAGAACTCTGGCTGTTGCAGTAGTTCATTGCATCGGTCATATATTCTCTTTGCTGAATCAGGATTAAGAGTTTCCGATATGCCGAAACAGGTTTTCAGTTCCAGATGTGTCCAGTGGTATAGCGGGTTGCGGAGTGTGTAAGGAACCGTTTCCGCCCATTTGTAGAACTTTTCCCAATCTGACGATTCTTTGCCAGTAATGAATTTCTCGTCCACACCGTTGGCACGCATCGCACGCCATTTATAGTGATCACCGCCGAGCCACAGTTCTGTGATCGATTTGAATTGGTAGTCATCAGCAATCATCTTCGGACTTAGATGACAGTGATAGTCGATAATAGGCATCTTCTTCGCATGGTTATGATACAGCATTTTGGCTGTCTCATTTTGCAGAAGAAAGTCTTCATTTATAAATTCTTTCATGTCTCTTTTTTTATTAAGTGTCTTTATTTATCTGTCAAGGTATTTTCATTGCTGTGCAATCATTTCGTATGATGCAAATTTATCAACTATATCTTTATAATCTTATATTTTGGCACAAGTATTCTTATCATTATCCAGCTGAAAAGGTATGCCAGCGATGCAATTACGAATACTATCATGTATCCGGCATTGATGCCTTCATATCCCATAAAAGTCATGTTGCTTTCCTTCGCATACGTAAACAGCATTCCTGATCCCTGATTCAGGATGAAACATCCGATACCTCCCGCCATACCGCCGATACCGGTGACGGTTGCTACTGCAGACTTCGGAAACATGTCGCTGACAACTGTGTACGTATTTGCACTCCAGCTCTGGTGAGCTGCACCGATGATACCTATTATAATTATCGGATACCAGCATGAGATGTCACCCAGAGGTTGTGCCATCAGTCCAAGAAGCGGGAACAGTGAGAATATCAGCATTGCGCGCATTCTTCCTGCGAAAGGATTCATGCCGAGACGGTTTATGAATACCGTAGGAAGGTATCCGCCGAGTATCGAGAGCATAGATATCAGATAAAGCGTAAATATCAGCAGCATTCCCATTGTAGAATCGGAGCTGTATCCGTGGACGTCTTTAACGTACGCCGGTGCCCAAAAGAGGAAGAACCACCACACGCCGTCTGGCAGCAGTCTACCGAATATGACAGCCCATGTCTGTCTGAAGGTAAAACACTTGAGGATACTGATATGCTTCTCTTTATCCTCTTCGCCATCGTCCTGCTTGCTTTCAATCTGCTTGTCTTGCTCAATATATTCAAGTTCTTTCTTATTTACTTTTGAATGTCTCGATGGTATATCGTACATTTTTATCCAGAATCCCATCCAGATGAATCCAAGTGCTCCAATAATCATGAAAGACATTTCCCAACCCAGATTGCTTGCTATGACAGGAATTGTGAATGGTGCCAGAAGAGCGCCCAGCTGTGCTCCTGCATTGAACAGACTTGTTGCAAATGCCCTGTCTCTCTTTGGGAAATACTCGGCAGTGACCTTTATGGCACAAGGGAAGTTTCCCGATTCACCGATGGCAAGAATTGAGCGTGCACCAAGGAACAGCCAGATGCTTACGGTCGATACACTCCATGCAACTGTTCCTGCCTTTTCTGCAATTTTTATCGCTTCACGTGCACCTTCGAAGCTCAGTGTCCATGTGCCTGTAGATATTCCAGCCGTGAAGATACCGCAGAACGTATGCAGGCAGGCTCCAGCCGACCATATACCGATGGCCCACAGATAACCTCTCTTAGTACCGATTCTGTCAATGAATTTTCCTACGAAAAGCATACTGAGTGAATAGAGAATCGAGAAGACACCGGTTATTGTTCCGTAGTTGGCATCAGTCCAGTTGAATTCAGGTGATATGAAATCTTTCCAAGTAAGAGAAAGAACCTGTCGGTCCATATAATTTATCGTTGTGGCTATGAACAGCATAAAACATATTGTCCAACGATAGCTGCTCATTTTTAGATCTTTGTTCAGTGTATTCATGGTTTGTTTAATGTTAATGAATATGGATTGTAAAGTCACAGTATTAGAATTTGGGAATGGAAACGTAAAATGAGGATGCACCCTTTTCTGCACCTTTCAAGGTTCATGCTTAGGGTGGTACATCCTCGTTTTCTGTGTCCTCAGCCGTTATATGATGCCTCTTCTTATTTCGTCATCAACAGCCGCCATCAAACCTTCCACTTGTCCGAGTGCAAGCATTCGTCCGTGGAAGGAATATCCTGCATTGTATCCCTTGTCCTCGTCGCCTAGCATCATTCGTCCGTGGTCTACACGCATCGGCAATCCCGGTTTGATTTTTTCAAATATCCTTATCAGTTCAAGCAAATGGCCTCTTCCTGTCAGATGAGTGCTCTCAATGAAGTTACCTCCAGGCATGGCATCTGTGCTCCTCAGATGTACGAAGTGTGTGCGCGATGCAAATTTCTCTGCAAGCCTGCGTGTATCGTTGTGCTCTCCTGCACTAAGCGAACCGGCACAGAACGTCAGTCCGTTGTGTGGATTGTCAACTGCATTAAGGAACCATGCTATGTCTTCTTCGTTTGTAACTATTCGTGGCAGCCCCAGTATCTGGAATGGCGGATCATCAGGGTGCACACACATGTTCACTCCGTATTCTTCGCACACTGGCATTATCGATGAGAGGAAATAACGCATGTTCTCACGCAAGGCTTCTCTGTCTATGCCTTTATATAATGCCAGCAGGCGTTTGAATATTTCTACCGGATTTTTGTCATCCTCGCGAATGTTGCCGTTCACGAAGCCCTGTGTCTTGACTATTATCGCATCAATCAGTTCGTCCTTTTCGGCCTCGGTAATCACCTTGTCCAGTTCCTCCACCTTGCGGAGTTCATCATCCGAATAGTCCTTTTCTGCATTCTCGCGCTTAAGAATCTTAACGTCAAAATAGGCAAAACGCACTCTGTCGTAATAGAGTGAACTGCTTCCGTCTGCCCATGGATGCTGCAGGTCGGTTCTTACCCAATCAATTACCGGCATAAAATTGTAGCATACGGTTTTCACGCCTTGTTTGCCGAGATTTGCTAGACTTATCTTATGGTTTTCTATAAGTTGTTCGCGTTCCGGACCTGCATATTTTATGGCTTCGCATACAGGAAGACTTTCCACAACCGACCATCTCAGTCCGTAAGATTCGATATATGATTTCAGGTCATGTATGGCATCCTCAGTCCATACTTCTCCATTGGGAACATCGTGCAGTGCTGTGACAATACCTTCTACACCGATTTGGCGAAGCATCTGAAGAGTTATCTTATCTTTTTTGCCAAACCATCTCCAAGTTTTTTCCATCATAGTCTTGTCTGTCTATAATAAAAAGATTCTAAAATCGAGATTAAACACCGCTGAATGCGCTGAATCCGCCGTCTACGGCCAACACTGTACCGGTAATGAAACTTGCCGCATCGCTGCAGAGGAATTGAACGGCGCCGTTGAGTTCTGAAATGTCTCCGAATCTTCTCATCGGGGTTTTTGCAATAACCTTCTGGCTGCGCTCGGTCAGCGAACCGTCAGGATTTATCAGAATAGCGCGGTTCTGGTTGCCTATGAAGAATCCAGGAGCAATGGCATTTACACGAATCTTCTCGCTGAACTTTATTGCCATCTCCTGTGCAAGCCAGCGTGTGAAGTTCTCCACGGCGCTCTTTGCCATCGAGTATCCAGGAACACGTGTTATGGATTCGTATGCGGCCATTGAAGACACGTTTACAATTGCACCTGAGCCTTGTTTTGCCATGACCTCACCGAAAACAAGACAAGGATATACTGTGCCGTTGAGGTTTAGGTCAACCGCCTTGTCCAGACTTGCTATGTCCATATCGAAGATGTTCTGGTCTACAGAAAGTGTAGCACCGGGAATATTGCCACCTGCTGCATTCACGAGAATGTCGATTCGTCCATATTTTGAAACAACCTCATCCCTTACAGAACGTATGCTTTCTACGTCAAGCACATCGCAGACAGTACCTGCAACATCGTCGCTTATTTCCTTAAGTCTGGCTGTTGCTGCATCCACTCTGTCCTGATGAGCACCAATAATTACAACTTTGGCACCTGCGCGCAGAAAGCCTTCTGCGATGTTGCTTCCCAACACTCCCGAACCGCCAGTTATTATGGCTACCTTTCCTGAAATATCAAATATGTTTTTCATACAATAAGTGTGTTTTTTTATCAGTTATGCAAAAGTAAGAAATTATGGCATATTCTTATATGCTTAATTTTGCATCTTCTTTGCTGTTATTTGCATAATGCCTGCTTACGTCTGCATCTTGTCTATCGATGTCGAACAGACTGCACATGTCAGTTGAACTTGAAGTATATTGTATTTTCCATATTCTTTAGTCCGCTGTAGCTCTTGAATCTGTGCGGTTGCGATTGTGGACCGTAGTTTTCTGCCGAACCGAACTTTGTGCCCACGGCTGGTATGGCGTCCATGAATGATATGTTTCCTTTTGGATATGGCGGAATAGTGTAATTCTTCGATACGTCATACAATTTTTGCGGTTTCGGTGTGAACAAGTGAAGTGTGAGATCTTCGCTTCCCGAATATATTTCAAATGGAGTAGGGCACTTCAGCCTCATCCCGTAGAACAGTGAATAATATCCCTTGAACTCAGGATATATCCATTCCTCTCCAGTTATGGCATCATTGTACTTCTTGTCCCAAAGCTGTACAGTTCCGCCTTTCATCCTGTTGTTGTATACTCTGTACGGACCGTTTGCAAGCATCATAGCACCCTCAATATCCTTTTCTGGAAAATCAAAAGTTACCCCCGACATCCTTATTCTGTCCTGCGGTCTGTAGCTATATTTGAGAGAAAGAATGCCGTCATGCGACATCCGCCATGCGAAGCGGTATGCTTCGCCACCCTTATCGAAATTGTACACAGCTTCTATAATCTTGCATCCGTTATCTTCCTTCATTTTTACGCTTCTGCACTTCAGTTTCTTGTAGGTTATATAAACAGGACCGTTTGTCAGCGGCACATTTTTCCCGTTTGAATATACTTCCTTTATTAGTCCGCTCGTCTTGTCTATACTGACACATACACCGGCGGCTTCCATCTTGAAAGCATCTTCAGTTTCTTTTATGGAACAGTTTCCTGTATCTGCCGTTTTGAGCGTCTTGTTTACGAAATGTTCCGGTGAATTGACTTCAAAATCCCATGTGAACAATTCCTTGCCGTACTTGTCTTTTATCGTGAGATACAGAAAATCGTATTTTTTCCAGTTTTCCGGCAAGTTGAGTCTCAGTTTCCCTTTGTTGCTAGGTTCTATGTTTGGCGACTCGATATCGAAAGATGCCTCTTTCTTAATTCCGGACAAACCGTCATATTCAGCGAGTCTGAAAGAGTAGCTGCATTCCTTTGCATTAGTAAAGTCATACCTGTTCTCTATATTTATAGTACCGTCCCACTCATCTGTCAGATACCTGTTTTCAACATATATCGGCGACCATATCTCTTTTACCGTGTAGAAACTGCCTTCCTTCTCGCGGTATGGTCCCACAATGCCGTCCGCACCGTGGTCCTTGTCGGTGTCCAGTATTCCGTTCTTGTCAGTTCTCACCACGCCTTGGTCGGCAAAGTCCCAAAGGAACATTCCTGCTGCAAGTGGATTGTCGAGCATAAGATTCCAGTAGTCATCAAGTCCGGCACCATGTCCGCCGTCGTACAGACCGTGAATAAGTTCTGTCGGCATGAAGATGTCTCTGCCGTTGAACATGCTCTTAATTCCGGAATTATAGTTTATGTAGTGCGCCGTGTTCACCTTGCCCGACAGTCCCCATGGATGGAGCACAGAACGTTTCTGTATGTCCATTTCTGCAAACAACGGATCTAAATCATAGTTGAAACCGCCCTCGTTTCCGTTTGCCCAGAAAATTATAGAAGGGTGATTGATATCTCTCTTAAGCATCTCGTTTGTCAGAATTGTGCCAACCGGAGTATCGTATGGAGGCTTTTGCCATGCACAGAGTTCATCGATGATATACAATCCTATCGAATCGCATATCTCCAGAAAATGCTTGTCTGGCGGATAGTGCGACATCCTCACTGCGTTCATATTCATTTCCTTTATGAGTTCTGCATCCAAGAGACTCTGTTCCCTGCTGACAGTGCGACCGGTTGTGGGCCAGAAGCAGTGCCTGTTCACACCCTTGAAGCGTACTTTTTCACCGTTGATGTATACTCCGTCGCGTTCCTTCACCTGAATGGTTCTGAATCCTATTCTTTCGGTAACAGAATGCATAGTCTTTCCGTTGCGTGAAACAGTTACTACAGCCTTGTACAGATTAGGTGTCTCGCATGTCCACGGCTTAATGCCTGCTATCTTGCCCGAAAGGAAGAACTGTTTGCTTTTCTCAGTGAAATTTTTCCCAATGTTGCCGAGCTTCTGTCCGGTGCTAATGTCATATACGTCTGCACTGATGTCTATTTTGTCAGATGCCTTGTCGATATTCACCTCCAGGTTCAGTGTTCCATCATGTTTTGCATCAACTCCGGTGTACTCAATGAAATTCTCAGGTACAGCTTCAAGATACACAGGTCGGAATATTCCGCCGAAAACCCAAAAATCAGCATTTCGTTCTGCCTCGTTCACACTTTTGTTGGAAGACATTTTTGAAACTTCCACCTCAAGCACATTTTCTTTCTTGAACGACACCAGTGATGTTATTTCCCTTTTGAAACGGTAGAAAGCACCCTGATGCACAGCGCCTGCCTGCTTGCCGTTAACCTTGACTTTAGTGTCAGTCATCGAACCGTCAAAAACAATGAAAATGCGTTTCTTTTTCCAGTCTTCAGGAACTGTGAATCTGGTTTTATATGTTCCAATCTCCGATGCTTTGTTTCTGTCATGCCCGTAATTATAGCTTCCGTAGCCCTCCAGCTCCCAGCACGACGGCACCCTGATTTTATCCCATTTTCCGCTTTTCCGTCCATTGGAGCAGAAAAAGTCCCATTCTACATTGTCATCTGCACTTTTACCTGACAGGTACTTATATTGAGTTTCCTGAGCGTATGTCAAGCCCGAGAACAGCGCCAGCAAACATAAAACCTTTCTCATATTTTTTCGTTTAGGTTATATTTAAGGTTAAACCATTGTTTTTCATTTATGTTCTGAACGTTATATGAATAATCTGTATAGCCGACAATTGTCATTTATAAACTATATCTGAATATTTCAGAACTTATTGCAATATTCAAAAAAATATGCGACTTCTGCAAATTAGTTCTTGACATATTTTCTGATATGAGTTCAAAGCAGAGCTTACACCTGATGAGTGCCAACTAATAGTGCCACTTTGGAACTCATTCCATTCAGGGAGTGTCACCGGATGACATAAGTACATCAATGGCGAAATAATATGGTTCTTGTCGAATTTATCTTATTATGGTGTTTCATATAGCGGTCTGATGTAACATGCTTTGAGTTAGTAATCGCCAGTAAGCAGATGTCGTTCTATATCGGCTTTGAAGTTTTTTACTTAAACTCTGTGGCATTTAATATTATAATATTCTTTAATCTTACATTTACAGTTTAAAGTGCCTTCCAATGTGCCATTTGTACTCTTTGACAAATCTTCTTTGGCGCTTTGATATGATCTTACTTATATTCTTTGTTGCTCATATGAAAATCATTGTTTTCTATGGCCTTTCAGTTTCTTTGTATTATGTTACTTGGCAGAAATTTGTTAGTCTATCTTTAGGTGTATTAGGACATGATAGTTAGATACAGATTGGAACATATTCCATACTGCATGTTAAACTCGGGTTAAACATGGTGTGATGTTCCGTAGTATTTGTATTATGCGTAACTTTGCCACTGAAATTGAAAAAGAACTGCTGTTACGGTGAGGTGAAGTCAGAATGACAGATTTTTCCGAAGGATGCAGGACATGTGATAGCTCGAAAGGTTTTTAGGTTAGATAAAGATACAACACATACACACAATTTTTGAACATGGCAAACAATTATGAGGAGCGGTTGGGTACGGATCGTATGCTCCCGTTGATTTTCCGTATGGCACTGCCGGCCGTTGCCGCACAGATTGTCAATCTGCTTTACAATATTGTCGACCGTATATATATAGGTCATATACCGACATACGGCTCTGATGCCCTTGCCGGCATCGGTGTGACCGGTTCCATTATCATGCTCATTTCTGCCTGTTCGGCATTTGTAGGGGGCGGTGGTGCACCGCTGGCTGCCATTGCACTGGGACAGGGCGACCGTCAGCGTGCGGAAAAACTGTTGGGAAATGGTTTTATGTTGTTGCTGATATTCAGTGTTGTGTTTATGGTAGCCGTTTATGGCTATATGAAACCGTTGCTATATCTGATTGGAGCTTCTGACCACACTATTGTCTATGCTGTTGATTATCTCACGGTTTATCTGTCGGGTACGGTATTCGTACAGTTGGCTCTGGGACTGAATCCTTTCATCAACACTCAGGGGCGTCCTGGAGTGGCCATGTTTTCGGTAGTAATCGGTGCGGTGCTCAATATTGTACTCGACCCCCTGTTCATATTTGTGTTCGGCATGGGAGTTAAGGGAGCTGCAATTGCCACTGTTATCTCACAGGCTGCGAGTGCCGTGTGGGTGATGGAGTTCCTTACGTCGAAAAAAGCTACACTGAGACTGCGTCGTGAGAACATCGGCCTCGAACGAAGTGTGGTTCTTGCCATCATGGGACTGGGTGTTTCGCCGTTCATCATGTCGAGCACAGAGAGTCTTGTCGGTTTCGTGCTGAACAGTTCGCTGGTGTATTTCGGAGACATCTACGTCAGTGCACTTGCCATCATGCAGAGCGCCATGCTTGTTGTCAGCGTTCCTCTCGTTGGTTTCTCACAAGGTTTTGTACCTGTTGCAAGCTACAACTACGGCCACGGCAACAATGCCCGTGTGAAAGAATGTTTCCGCATTGTGGTACTTGTTATGTTCACTTTCAATCTTCTGCTGGTGCTGTTCATGATATTTTTCCCCGAACTGGTTGCTTCAGCATTTACCGAAGACAAAAATCTGATAAATGTCGTTGGGCAATATATGCCGTTGTTCCTTGCCGGAATGTCCATCTTCGGACTTCAGCGTGCATGCCAGAACATGTTTGTGGCTTTGGGACAGGCGAAAATTTCCGTATTCATTGCCCTGTTGCGTAAAATCATACTGCTTATTCCTCTTGTACTCCTGCTGGCGCGTATAGTAGGCCTGGAAGGCGTTTTTGCAGCCGAAGCAATATCTGACGCAACAGCTGCCGTTTTGTGTACGCTTATATTTGCATGGCAGTTCCCGCGTATTTTGAGACGTAACATCTAAGAATGCGAAGACTGTCCGAAACATCGCATTAATCTGTATTTCTAACTTGTCAATAGAATTTGTTCCATTTGTCCGAACAATCTTTTTCATCTGTTCGCAGTGCAGAACTCACGATTGTTAAGACAAATGACTATTGCGAGGGCTCAAGGAAAAAGTTGCGGGCGCGTGCGGATAATTTTCCGAGCGCCCGCAATTGATGTCGTGAGCGCTCGCAGGAATACTATTTTGCGTCCAGATGCATTTTTCTTGGTGATTTTACTGGTTTATGGGCAGTTCCTGGCGTTTTGCAGGAACAAAATAATTATGAAATGAGCTATATTTGCAGCTGATATAAATTTAATGTGATTGCAGAATGTTTTTTAATGGTGAGGAAAGTCGTTTGAGGTCGCTGCTTGAGAAACTGGACAGCGGTGTCAAACTGTACCGTGAGGAATTTGCTTGTCTGATGTCGGCAGAGCCGTCGGTGCTGAACGCCGTTGCATCGGACATGGCTGGAGATATTGCCCGCCGGACGTTCGGACGCAGGGTGTTTCTGCGCGGGCTGATTGAGATTTCGAGCTTTTGCAAGAACGACTGTCTGTACTGCGGATTGAGGGCATCGAACAAGGATGCACAGAGATACAGACTTTCCCGCGAGGAGATTTTGGAGCGATGCGAGGCGGGATATGAGCTGGGACTGCGCACTTTTGTGCTGCAGGGCGGTGAGGATCTGGCGCTGACGGATGAGTGGGTGGCCGATGTGGTCCGCGAGATTAAGAAGCGGTTTGCCGGTGTGGCTGTGACCCTTTCGCTGGGCGAGAGAGACAAGGTTTCGTACCGCAGGTTCAAGGATGCCGGTGCGGACAGATATCTGCTTAGACACGAGACATACAACGCCGACCACTATGCAAGGCTGCATCCGCAGACGATGTCGAGAGATGCCCGTGTAGCTTGCCTGCACACGCTGAAGCGTCTGGGATTCCAAACAGGTGCAGGCATGATGATTGGTTCACCGGGACAGACGCCTGCCACGCTGGCCGACGACCTGATGTTTCTGCAGGAACTCCGTCCGGAGATGGTCGGCATAGGACCTTTCATTCCTGCACACGGCACTCCTTTCGAGCATGAGCCGAAGGGTTCGGTGGAGAGAACGCTTTCGCTTATCTCGGTGGTGAGAATAATGTTCCCAAGGGCAAACATACCTGCTACAACGGCTTTGGCAACGCTTGATGCGAAGGGACGTGAGAAGGGCATTATGGCCGGTGCAAACGTGCTGATGCCGAACATTTCGCCGAAGGAGCAGAGGGCAAAATACTCCATCTACGACAACAAGGCCAATACCGGACTGGAGAGCATCGAAGGGCTGGAGGAGCTCAAGGAGAGGCTTGCCGCGATAGGCTACACGGTGGACTGGGGGCGTGGCGATTGTCTGGATCCGCGCTGAGAAGACTGCTGTTTGCGGGAGAATTTGTATTTGATTTTTATGTTTAAGCTATATCAAAAAACGACGATATGAAATACGATATGGGTTCGGCTGTTGCCGGAGAATTCATCAATCATGAGGAAATACTCGAGACTGTGGCTTTTGCCGAGAAGAACAAGGACAACAAGGCACTGCTTGAGGAAATACTCGCAAAGGCCAGGAACAAGAAGGGCATTTCGCACAGAGAGGCGCTGACTCTGCTGGAATGTACGGATGCTGAGATAAACGAGAAGACTTTCGAGCTGGCAAGGGAAATCAAGAACGAACTGTACGGAAACAGAATCGTGCTGTTCGCTCCACTGTATTTGTCGAACTACTGCGTGAACGGATGTATATACTGTCCTTACCACGCAAAGAACAAGGATATAAGAAGAAAGAAACTGACGCAGGAAGAGATAAAGGCCGAGGTGATTGCACTTCAGGACATGGGACACAAACGTCTGGCTATCGAACTTGGCGAGCACCCTACGATGAACTCGTTGGAATACGTGCTGGAGAGCATAAACACCATCTACAGCATTCATCATAAGAACGGGGCTATTAGACGTGTGAACGTGAACATAGCTGCGACAACGGTGGAGAACTACCGCCGTCTGAAAGATGCTGGAATCGGTACGTACATCCTGTTTCAGGAGACATACAACAAGGCTGACTATGAAAAACTGCACCCGACAGGTCCGAAGAGCAACTACGAATACCACACGGAGGCTATGGACAGGGCCATGGAGGCCGGAATTGACGATGTGGGCATAGGTGTGCTGTTCGGATTGGAAACATACAAATACGACTTCGCAGGACTGATAATGCATGCTGAGCACCTTGAAGAGCGTTTCGGCGTAGGACCTCACACCATCAGTGTACCACGACTTTGTGCTGCGGACGATATCGATGTGGCAGACTTCGAGAACTGTGTGCCTGACGAGATATTCCACAAGATGGTGGCTGTGATACGTATTGCCGTGCCGTACACGGGTATGATTATCTCTACGCGTGAGAGCAAGAAGAATCGCGAGAGGGCACTCGAACTGGGCGTTTCGCAGATAAGCGGCGGTTCGAGAACGAGCGTGGGCGGATATGTGGAAGAAGAGAAGGAAGAAGACAACTCGGCTCAGTTTGACGTGACCGACAGACGAAGCCTCGACGAGATTGTGCGTTGGCTTCTTGAACTGGGTTACATTCCTAGTTTCTGTACAGCCTGCTACAGAGAAGGACGTACGGGCGACAGATTCATGAAACTCGTAAAGAACGGACAGATTGCAAACTGCTGTACTCCGAACGCCATAATGACGCTGAAGGAGTACTTGACAGACTATGCGTCGGAGAAGACCCGCGAAGTGGGACTGCCTGTCATCGCACGCGAGATTCAGAAGGTTCCGAATGAGAAGATAAGACAGAGAGCCATTGATTTTCTTGCTGAAATTGACCACGGCAAGAGGGATTTCAGATTCTAACCCCTGATGTTTGCGTATGGAGAAAAAGGACTCGACACCGCGCTCGCTGAGACTGCACATAGGGCTGTACGGCAAGAGGAACAGTGGAAAATCGTCTTTGCTTAATGGTATATGCGGATACGAGGCGTCGATTGTGTCCGACGTTCCGGGTACTACGGCTGATGCGGTATACCGAAATATAGAGATGCCGGGACTTGGAGCTTGCGTGCTGGTTGACACTGCCGGATTTGACGATAAGGCTGAGACAATAGGCGAACTGAGGGTCAAGGCTACGCAGAAGACTGTGGATGCTGCAGATATGGCCTTGATGGTAGTTGCAGCAGATGATGCATCGGACTTGGACGAAGAGGTGGCTTGGCTGGAGGCCATGAAGAAAAAGCAGGTGCCGACAGTTGTTGTAATAAACAAGGCTGACATGGCCGGAACAGAGGAGAATCGCAAGCGCATTGCTGATGTGCTGGGAACATGCGCTGGTGGCAGTGTTTTGGAAGTTTCCTCGGAGAGCAGAACCGGCATAGATGCTCTTAAGAAACTTGTCGCGGAGAAGCTGAAGGACAAGGCTGAGATTGTCGACATAACGGGCAATCTGGTGGGGGCCGGTGATACAGTGGTTCTGGTGATGCCGCAGGACTCGCAAGCTCCGCGCGGACGGTTGATTCTTCCTCAGGTGCAGACTTTGAGAAACCTGCTCGACAAGGGATGCACTGCCGTGTGCTGTACGGAGGCCAATTTTGCAGAGACTCTGGAACGGCTGAAGGATGCTCCGCGACTGGTCATTACCGACTCGCAGGTATTCAAACAGGTGGAAGAGATATGTCCGAAGGAATCTATGCTGACTTCATTTTCGGTGCTGTTTGCCAGAGTGAAGGGCGATATAGGCATATTTGTGGAGGGTGCTCAGAAGCTGGCGCAGCTGAAAGAGGGTTCGCGTGTGCTTATTGCAGAGGCATGTACCCACACACCGCAGAATGAAGACATAGGGCGTGTGAAACTGCCACGACTGCTGAAACGTTTCGCCGGCGAAGGCGTGCATATTGAACACGCATCTGGAAATGAGTTTCCGGAAGACTTGAGTCCGTATGACCTGATTATACACTGCGGTGCGTGCATGTTCAACCGCCGACTGGTGCTTTCGAGAGTGGAAAAAGCGCGCGAACAGGGCGTGGCAATGACAAATTACGGAATTGCTATAGCTTTTATGAACAACATACTGAAAAGGGTAGTGTTTCCTGATTGATTGTAAACTTTTTTGATATATATTTGCAGAATAAGGAAATTAACTCTAATTAAACATTCGATACTGGTTTACTAATTCATATAAATTTTTCTACTTAATAATAAATATTCATGGGTAATACAAACAACATTATGTTCATCCGCTACCAGTTGCTGACACGCATGGTGAACATGTGGAAGAACAACAGGCTGTATAAGGACATTGACAGATTGCCGCTGGAACTGAATCCGAGAAAATCGCCGACAAGAGGACGTTGCTGCATCTACAAGGAAAGAGCAGTGACAAAGTACAAATGTATGGCAATGATGGGATTCGACATGAGCGATGAGGTAGACGAACTTGACCGTTTGTCTGACTATGCACAGCGTATGATCAACAGAGGTGTCGAGGAAGAGAAGGTCAACCTGATGAACGTGATGGACGAGGCTTGTTCTTCATGTATCAAGGTTAACTATGAGGTTTCAAACCTTTGTCGCGGATGTGTTGCGCGTGCCTGCTCGGCTGTGTGTCCGAAGAATGCCATCACATACGACAAGCACGGAAAGGCAAGCATTGACCATGATGTTTGTATAAGTTGCGGTCGATGCCACGAGGCGTGCCCTTACCATGCTATCATATATATGCCGGTGCCATGCGAGGAAGCATGTCCGGTAAAGGCTATATCGAAGGATGAATACGGTGTTGAGCATATCGATCCGGATAAGTGCATTTACTGCGGAAAGTGTATGAAGGCGTGTCCGTTCGGTGCTATATTCGAATCATCGAGAGTGTTTGACGTAATAAAGCTTCTTGACAGAAAAGAGAAGATTGTGGCAATGGTTGCTCCATCTATTCTTTCTCAGTTCGATTACCCGATTGAGAAGGTTTACGGTGCCATCCGCAAGCTCGGTTTCAGCGATGTGATTGAAGTGGCTTACGGAGCAGAGGAGACAATCAGAAATGAGGCAGAGGAATTCAAGGAGAGAATGGCAGAAGGCGCTCCGTTCATGACTACAAGCTGCTGTTCGGCTTACGTGCAGCTGGTGAAGAAGCATGTGCCTGAGCTTGCTAAGTATGTTTCAACAACAGGTTCTCCACTTTATTACACTGTAAAACACGCATGCGAAAAGCATCCTGATGCTTACAAAGTGTTTATAGGTCCGTGCGTTTCGAAGAGAAGTGAGGGTAGGGACAATCCGGACGTGAACTTCGTGTGGACTTTCAGCGAGCTTGAGGCTGTTCTCAACGGCTATGAAATAGATATTGAGAAGTGCGAACCGTTCATCCCAAGCGAGCGCGGTCATCACGATGCGCAGGGATTTGCCAAGACCGGAGGTGTGTTTGGTGCTGTGAAGAATGCTGTCGGCGACAATACTCTTCAGGCAACAGTAATTGAAGGACTGAATAAGAAAACTATCGCTCAGCTCCGCGGTTACGCAAAGACTGGCAAGTGTCCTACAAAATTCATTGAGGTCATGTGTTGTGAAGGCGGATGTATCGGTGGTCCTTGCAACTTCAATGAGGGAATGTCTGCTAAGCGCAAGTTTGACAGTGAAATGAAGAATTTCAAAGACTAAATGTTTGATGTTTCATTCTGAAACGGATGGAATTACAGTGTAGGGAAGAAAGAGTTCTTTCATGTTCTTTGCTGTTTTAGATAAATGCTCGTTTCAGAAATGATGCGCACGAAAAATTAAGTTATTAAGACGGCGTGTGGAATAATATTGTTCCGTGCGCCGTTTTTAACTTTCTGCAAGTATTGCGAATAGAAATTGCGGGAACAGATTAGACGGATATACTAATGTTCGGTATCTGCAAAAGTTGTATGCATATCTATTTCAAACTTATATATTTTTATCTCTGGATTAGTTTGAGAAAGTGTAAATTTAACCCCTCTCTATTAAATATTTTTAAAACTCTGAGGCCTGAGTACAATTGTTGCGTTTTGTAATTAATTTTGTAGTGAAAGATGTGGCATTATTGGTTTAGCACAATGCTCCTTCTTGTCTGGATTGCCAATACTGCATAATACAGTTTTCCTCTCCCTGCAATCCATAAAAAATATTGCCGACAAGGGAGACGGCTGACAAAATAAATCTTATGATATGAAGAAAATCAATAGTGTTGCTCTTTCAGCTTTTGTTGCTGGATGTCTTTGTATGCTTCCTCAAAATGCAAGCGCATACAAATATTATGTAACCCTTAATAATGGAATGACTGCAGTTATTCATGCAAAAGACAAAGCACAGGCATATACTATCTACAAGTCAAAATATGCGGGTAAGGGGATTTTGATGTCACGTCCTAATGGTGGTGGCTTGATATTCCCGAAAATTGGCGGAAAAAAATATTATGTGACATCAAACAGTGGCAAGACGTCAGTATTGAGAGCTTCAAACAAGGAAGAAGCAAAAAAAATTTTCAAATCTAATTTTCATGATAGCATCCTGACATCACGTCCCAACGGAGGTTTAATTGATAAGAACTAAGCCTTAGGGCTTGTCATATAATAAATTAAAATCGCCACAGTCAAGCATATCATTATGCGCTGGCTGTGGCGAATTTTTTATTCTATTCTGCAATTTTGTAGAAGTCGTTTATTTTTTTTCTTCTTCCTCTTTGTTCTCGTCGTGTGAGATTGTTACAAGCACTTTATCGATTCTTGCACCGTCCATGTCCACAATTTCCATGTTGAACTCTTTCCACTGTACCTTTTCTCCGCTCATAGGAATGCGGTCGAGTATGTCGAGTATGAGACCACTTATGGTGCTGTAGTTGCTTTCTTCTGGGTCGTAATACTCTTCTTTTTCGAAGTAGCAGAGGAAATCGTAGAATGGGCATCGGCCGTCAACCAGCCAGCTGTCCGAATCAGAGCGCTTGATGATGTCGGGTTCTTCCTGAGTATCCTCGATTGAGCCTACGAGGCCTTCGAGAATGTCGCGCAGGGTTATGATGCCCTGACAACTTCCGAACTCGTCGCACACAAGTGCCTGATTGATGCGTTTTACTTTCATCTGCTCGAGTGCACTGTAAACACTCATGTTTTCGTGGAAGAATGTGGCTGTCTCGATATAGTCCTTTACGCAGAATTTCTTGTTGTCGAAGTTCAAGAACAATGTTTTGAGACTGATGACACCTTTGACATCATCGAAAGTCTTATCTATGACAGGATACATTTCGTAGAGATTGTTTTTGACAACTTCCCTGATTTCTTCACTGCTCATATTTATATCAATAGCTGTGATATCGGAGCGGTAAGTCATCAGTGAATAAACATTCAGGTCGCCAAGCAACAATGCCCTTTCCATGATGTCCTGTTCGACTTCCTGAACTTCGCCTTCTTCGGTGCCTTCCTTAATGATTGACTTGATTTCTTCTTCAGTGATTTTATTTCCTGAATCGCTCACACCGAGCATATTGAATATAAAGGATGTGCTGTGTGACAGAATCCATACAAATGGCGCCGCTATTATGGACAACAGTTGCATAGGTCTTGCTATGATTTTTGCTATGCGCTCTGCAGAACTAAGTCCTAATCTCTTAGGAACAAGTTCTCCGAAAAGAATTGTAAGATAAGTTACTACAATTACAATTGTTGTCTGTGAAATAGCTGGTGCGTATGTTTTGGGAACATTCCAATCAACGAGGATTTCTGTAAAGCTGTCTGCCAATTTAGCACCAGAATATATACCGGTAAGAATTCCGATAAGTGTGATGCCGATTTGTACTGTGGATAGAAATTTTTCAGGTTGATTTGCCAATTTTAGAGCCGTATCTGCTGCTTTGCTTCCCTTTTTTACATCTGTTGATAGACTTGATTTTCGAGCAGATATCACCGCAATCTCTGACATTGAGAAAATGCCGTTGACTAAAATTAAAATAATGATAACGATTACTTCGTTCATGTGTGTGTTTGTAGTTTACAGGCACAAAGATATAGCAATGCTTATAATGCCTGATTTAAAATGTTGTATAAAATGCAAAAATATGTTTATCTGTTCTGCTTACCCCAACTATTAATAATTTTTTCTTCCTCGTCAATTCTGTCAGACAAAGTCATAAGTGCAATGTCGTACTTCAAGGGATCTGTGCTGTCCCAACTTTTGAATATATCTGTCAGTTCCACAACGGCTTTCCATGTAGGGCGCTTATTTTTCAGAATCGACATTGTCAAATCGCACACATGTACATCCATGACAGCATAGAGGTCGGCTTCGCTGCGGTTTTTCCAGAGTCCCATGTCGGGCGCCTGATGTCTTGTCATCCATCTGAAATACATGCATACGCGCTTGCATGCGGATTTGTCCATAGTGCCGACTTTAGCAGGCTCAAGCATTCTGCATATTTGTGCAATTGCGTCCTTGGAGGATTTGCCTTCAATCATTTCTTCGATTGTGGAAAATCCCTGTAGGGAGTCTGCAATATTGGAACATATCTGCTTGAAAGTATCTACATTCAGTGTGCGGTAGACACAATTGTTTTTTGCATTTGCATAGGATTGCTCGTAAGCATGGCTTAGGATGAAATGAGCTGGATGCCAGTTCATTTCATCTCTAAGCATGGTCAACGCGGCAGAGCGTATGGCTTTTCTGTTGCCCCAGGCAATCATTGCGGTAAGCAATGCACCTATTTCGATGTCGAGCTGATTGTCTGTATGTTTCATCAGCTCATACACTATGCCGCAAGGGTCTTTCTGTTTGAATTCTTCAGAATCGAATCCCGAATTATATATATCATCAAGATTTTCCTTGGTGATTTCTCTGTTTACCATAAAATAAAGGTCGTATGTATCTTTAAGTACAAAATATTACATGGCCTCACATTCGCTTACCCACATTGCGTAGCTTGCATCGCTAGGCATGCGCCAGTCGCCTCTAGGGCTGAGTGAAACACTTCCTACCTTAGGGCCGTCTGGCAGACAAGAACGCTTGAACTGCTGGGTGAAGAATCTTCTGCAGAATGTTGTCAGCCACTTCTTTATGGTGCTGTCGTCATACTTTGCAGTGATGCCTTCGTTGCTGTTGAATGCCTGCTGTGCGAGGAAATAAATCTTTGAAGGACTGAAGCCGAATCTTATGAAGTTGTAAAGGAAGAAATCGTGCAGTTCGTATGGTCCGACGAGGTCTTCTGTCTTCTGCTGTATGTTTCCGTATTTGTCGGCAGGTATGAGTTCTGGGCTGATAGGCGTATCGACAATGTCAAGCAGTGTTGCCTTGGACTCCTCATCGATGCTGTTCTGAGCAACCCATGTTACGAGGTGCTTTACAAGTGTCTTAGGAATAGAACAGTTCACTCCATAATTTGACATGTGGTCGGCATTGTAAGTTGCCCAACCCAATGCAAGTTCCGAGAGATCGCCTGTGCCCACAACAAAACCGTTGAACTTGTTGGCCAAATCCATAAGTATCTGTGTCCTTTCGCGTGCCTGTGCATTCTCGTATGTTACATCCTGAACGTCTATGTTGTGGCCGATATCCTTGAAGTGCTGGATGCAGGCGTCCTTGATGCTGATTTCTTTTATTGTAATGCCTAAAGATTGCATCAATGATATGGCGTTGTGGTATGTCCTGTCTGTTGTGCCGAAACCAGGCATTGTAACACCGATGATGTCTTTTCTCTTCCTCTTGAGTTTGTCCATCGTCTTAGCGCAAACGAGCAAGGCAAGCGTGGAGTCAAGTCCGCCTGAAATTCCCAGTACAACTGTTGCCGCATTGGTATGGACTATGCGCTGGGCAAGACCTTGAACCTGTATGGCGAAGATTTCTTCGCATCTTTCGTCAAGTTCTGCTCCTGTCGGAACAAATGGATGCGGATCGATTTTACGTGTAAGCTTGAGCTCGCCCAGCATGTGCGATGTGCAGTCGACATTTATTGTATCCTTCTGTGAAAGGGTGCCTACGCTGGTTCCGAATGTAGAGTTCATTCTTCTTTCAGCTCTTATTTTCTCTACATCGATTTCTGTGATTACAAGCTGTTCCTCGAAAGAGAATCTCTTGCTGTGGGCAAGCATAAGACCGTTTTCGTAGATTATACCGTTTCCGGCAAATACTACGTCCTGCGTTGACTCGCCGAATCCGCATGAAGAGAATACATATCCGGCTATGCAGCGTGCTGACTGCTGAGCTATGAGCGAGCATACATATTTGTGCTTGCAGATGCCTTCATTGTCGGCTGAGAGGTTGAATATTATTTCCGCACCGCGCAGGGCAAGTTCAGAACTTGGCGGGATAGGAGCCCACATGTCTTCGCAAAGTTCAACGGCAAATTTACCCTGGGTTGTGTTGAATATGATGTTTCGGCTTACCGGCACATTCTGTCCGCAGATATGTACGTTAGTACTTTCGTGGTCGAGTGCAGATGTAAACCATCTCTTTTCATAGAATTCCTTATAGTTAGGAAGGTATGTCTTAGGCACGATTCCAAGAATCTTTCCGCCCTGTATCAACACGGCACTGTTGATGAGTGTTGAATTCATCTGCACTGGCATACCGATGATGGTAATGATGTTCAGTGAACGAGTAAAGTCGAGCAGCCTGAAAAGAGCATTTTCGGCGCTGTCAAGAAGAAGCTGCTGTGCAAAGAGATCACCGCAGGTATAGCCGGTCATGGACAATTCAGGGAAACAGATTATTTCCACGCCCTTGCCTTCGGCCTGAGCCACAAGATTCTCAATGTGCATTTCATTGAAACTGCAATCAGCCACCTTTACATTCGGTACAGCGGCTGCGACTTTAATAAATCCGTAATTCATACTGCTATTTATCGTTTGTTTTCGTTTCTGTTTTTTGTTCAGATATCTTTTTCGACATTCTACGTTTGAAGGTGAAAAGTTCCATGAACGACTCGAAGTCTTTCTGATAAGAGAATCCTATTCCCTGTGTGGTCAATGTCGCTTTTGTGAAATATCTGTCGTTTGTCTGATTGTATGCTCTCAGATATGTATTGCCGTTTTCCTTCAATCTCCATCTGATATCGAAGTCGCCCACAAAGTTCGTGCTTTTTTGATTAAAGGTGTTGTCCCTGTATCCGAAATTTCCATTAATGAGCAGGCGGTCGTTAAGAAGACGTCCGCTGAGCACTCCTTCAATATCCATATCTTCCCATCCTTTTTCGCCTGTCGTAAGACTGGTTCCGAAATTCCAGTTGCTCTCGCTGCCGATTATAGAGGAAAGCATCTGATTGATCTGTCCGCTCAAAGTCGACGAGAGGAGAGAACTCATGGCCTGGCTTGAGCTGTTGCCGCTGTTGTCGGCACGTGCGTAATCGTATGTATAGAAGCGTCCGAGACCGAGCAGGTAGAGAAGCTGCATATTCTTCTCTTCTTCGGTACTGATCATGCTTCTGACGAGTTGCTTTTCTTCTTCGCTTACAGTAGGCAGATCTATGTCGAAATTGATATTGGTGTTTCCCAGTTTACCTGATACATCCATTATGCAGATTACCTTGGTTTTGTTGTTCTGCGAATATGAAGTACTACCTATGAGGTCGCTCAGAGGTACAGAATTGATGGTGTGCCAGCAAATAAGATGGATATTTGCATCGAATGGAGCACCGTTGAATTCCACGCTGCTGCCATTTTGGATGGAAAGGTCTCGGTATACGATGTCATGGAGGTAGAGTCGGTATTTACCGCTGGTAATGTTGTACTTGCCGTACATGTTAAACGCACCTTTGTTGTGGTACTGAGCGTTTATGACTCCATTTCCATAGGTGCTTATGAAACCATCCTGCGTATTGTCCATTCGCATCTTTATCTCCGTTTCAGGAGTTAGGTCTACATTGAAATTGATGTATATGTCGCCAGTATATTCAGTGTCATATTCTTCGTTTGGAATGGTGTTTACACTGTCAGTTTTTTCATTTGCATTTTCATCATCACTTATCAGATTCGGGACTGACGGTGCAGAAGAGCGGTCTCTGAATGTAATGAAACTGCTGTTTGTCATAACATCCGGAGTTGCAGCATCATAAGCAAACACGCTTCCTTTTTGAGGTTTTATGTAGGCATTGATGTGCAGAGGTTTTCCGTCTTCACCATTTATGTTGACTTGACCGTCGGCATATACTGTTGCATAAAATTTGTCTTCATTGAAGACTCTTTCGTCATAACATGTAAGATTGTCTGCATCGATCCTGAATCTGTAGGAGAAATCGGTGAGATTTCTGTGCTTGACTTCACCGTTGACGATACCGGTATTGTTCTTTTTGTCTGCCAGTCTTATATCGTCAAACCGGAAAGAGTAGGGACGCAACTTTATTGTATCGCCGAGTGTGTGATAAGTTACATTCGTAGCATTGAGTGTCATGTTGATTCGCGGTACAATGTCGCCTAGCAGATTTATCTCGTTCAAAGGACCGCATACTCTCAGATATCCGTCAATGTCTCCGTCTATATTGCTGAATATGCCACCGATAAAGCCGTTGAGGAACTTTGCACTTGTTTTGTTCGTGCCGATAAGAAGGTCAATGTCGTTATTGCCTGGAGATACGTATCCGTCAACTTTAGTTGTACGTCCCTCAATGATATCATCAATCTGTCCTGTGATTGATATACCCTTAATTTCTTCATTCCAACTTCCGTGAAGTTTTGCATTGCCAAGTACACCGCCTTGCAAGGAAAAACCATCGACAAGAAGGTATGCGTCTGCTTTAGGTTTGTTATAAAAATCGGACACAATAGCGCGTCCTGATGCTTTGCCTTTGAATTCTACAGCGTGGAAATTAACCAAATCGAGAATATACTCAAGCTGCATCTTACTTATGTCGGCTATAAGTGAGTCGCCTGGTGTGTCGGAAATCTTTCCGTCGATCTTGATGTGCTGATCGACATGGTTTATCATTATACCGTTGCAAGTTATTTCTTTTCCATAAATACTTACGGCTGATGGATGAACCTGCCAAAGCGTATTATTGATATTTATCTGTGTCTTCTTAAGATTAATGGAAGTCTTTCTTTTTCCGAGACTATCTGTGAATTGTGCAATTGCACCGATTTTTCCTTCCATATCGATGCCGTCAAGATTCCTCCATCCGAAACCTGCATCAAGCTTGTCGTCTTTTGCATATGCAGATATTGCGAAGGCAGTCTTCTGTCCCTTATCGTTGATGCGTTCAAGATTTATACCAATATCCAGTGAATCACTGCAATCCTGGCAAATTATTGAAATCGAGTCATATAAAGTGTTGTTGTAATATACCTTAGGTGCAAGCAATGCTATTGAAGCGTTGCCAGATGCGTCATCAACGACTCCTTTCAACACAACATTTTCAGCCATACTTGCTGGCAGCTCTGTCAAATGTCTGAACATCTCTGAGTCAGAAATCGTCATGTCGAAAGCAAAATTGTTATGTGTGCGACTCTTTCTTTTGGCCAACGACGGCAAGTGATGGCTTAATCTATTTTGTATGCTGTTGACGATATCAGTATAACCAAAATCGCCGTTAATATCAGCATTGATAAATTCGCTCGCAATAGTGACGTGCTTATTGCGTCTGTCCACTGCGCGTGATGTGATTCTGATATTATCCGTTACGATACGTCTTTCAGGTGTTATGACTTCAATTGAGTCTACACTGATGCTTCCGAGAACATTGTCAATGTTTTTTCCTACGAGATCGGCAGTCAAATTGAATGCATATTTTTCATCTGCAAATTTCTGCGTAAGATTGAGACTTTTAGGATTGAAATCCTTTACGTTTACTGCAATCTTTGCCTTTGGCATATTGCCCGTTGGACGCACGAGACCGTCAATATTCAGCTTCAGATTTTCGTCGTCGATATTCAGCTTTCCTCCAATGTTTTCACCGTCAGAGTTTGCGTCCAATGAAATATTTTGATATTGATAGCCGGCATATTCAAAAAGCATGAGATCGCCGTCAATTGTTCCTATCGGGTATGTCTTGTCTGCAATGCGTCCATCAACGTCTATATCGAATGAAACATTACCTAATTTATCGTTGTCAAGTATTTCTCCTACCTCAAGGTTGTCAGAAGAAATATGCCCCATCAGATTCTTTTCCTTGCCGATGCCACAGTCCATCGAAAGATCACCTGCATCGCAAACCATTTTACCTTTGGCATAAAGAGTATTCATGCCTACTGATACATTTCCGGAAAAATTAATATCGCCAAGCCTTTCGAGGATTTTGGCTGTATTTTCATCTACGGAAAGACTTTTTACAAGCATTTCAGTTCCGTCAGAACTTATGTCAACATTGTTTATGTCAGCCGAAAGAAATGGATGTTTGCTTCTGTAGTAATCAATGGATGCATCAAGTAGGATAGCTATGTCGTCATTGTCTGTCTTAACAGAGACATTCTTAAGTCTGATATGTTCATTGTTGCCTTCAATGTTGCATCCAACATTGATTCTAGCATCCACTTTGTTAAGTTCGGGTACAAGACATCTGAAATCCCTTGCACTTAGAACTGTTTCTGAAATTCCAGTTGAAAATGACTTGATAACAAACTTATTGTTCTTGTCAAATCCATATCCGGCCACAAGTGTATCAATGTTCAGCCGGCTCTCATCCATTGTCAGACACAATTTAGACATGAGAGCCGTCCTTTTGTTGGCTTCAATTTTTGTTTGAAAATTTGCAATGTGAAGCCCGGAGTTTTTCTCCGTGATATTTAGTCTTTTTACAGAAAGATTCAGCGAGTCGGGGGTAAATGCCTTGAGTGAGATTGTGGCGGCCAGATTCCTCAAATCAAGATGATTCATGTTGAGTTTTTCCGGAGTTTTTTCCGCATCAAGCACGTCATACTTCAGATTTGCGTGCCTCATTATGAAAGAATTTATTCTGAGGTTTATGCTCGATTTGCTTTCTTTCTTGTCCGACTTGAAAGCATCAAGCACGAACTGATAGTTGGGTAAAGACTTTTCGTCTTTTTTGTACAAAACGCACTTTACTCCGAATAGCTGTGAACTTGAAATATTAATTTGTCCGTGGAAAAGCGAAGCAACACTTATGCTTGCCGATGTTCTGGCAATCTTAAGCATGTCTTTGCCTTTCTGGTCCTTGATGTCTATATCATCGATGATGAGTCTGTTCAGTAGTCCAGGACTGACACTACCGACATGAACTTCTGTATCCAGCAAGTCAGATAAATACTCTGAAGCACAGCTTGCCAACATGTTTTGCATGAATGGGAAACTGAACAGCAGAATCAGGCCGAAATACAACACAAGTATTCCTCCTACGATTCCTCTAACTATGTGCTTTATCTTTTTGATGGCTTTATCCTCTAACTTAACTATTTTACTGCAAAAATACGCATTTTTTTACACGTGGGAAATAGATGCATCCATTAATATCAGTGCCGAAGATACGATATAACTGGAGTATTCAATCCACCAGAAATAAAACAAGGGAGGATAAGCTGATTTATGCTTCATCCTCCCTTGTGTTTATCGAAAAGTTCTGTTGTTATTAGAACTTACCCATGTGTCTTATCATTTGTTAAGACCGTGTTTGATTTTTCTTGCATAGTCTGCCATCTTGATAGCTGTGACGGCGCATTCATCTCCCTTGTTGCCAAGTTTACCTCCACTGCGGTCTTCTGCCTGCTGCATGTCATTTGTAGTTATCAGACCGTAGATTACTGGTACATCCTGCGTAGCGTTCAAGTGCGCAAGTCCGTAAGTTGTACCTTCACAGATGTAGTCGAAATGTGGTGTGTCGCCTCTGACCACGCATCCGATGGCAATCACAGCATCTACTCCTTGCTTCACCATCTGTGCACTAGCGTATGTCAGCTCAAAACTTCCAGGCACGGTGAACACCTTTATGTTCTCTTCTCTTGCTCCATGCTTTTCCAGCGTGCGGCAAGCACCCTCAAGCAGTGCACCTGTGATATTGTTGTTCCATTCGCTAACAACGATTCCGAACTTCATTTCTGAAGCGTCAGGCACTGAATTCAAATCATAGTCTGACAGGTTATGATACTTTGTTGCCATATTCTATACTCTTGTTTGAGATTTCTTATTCACTCTTGTCCTTCATGCAATGGCAATCAGGGCTGAGGTTATGTTGAAATCTTATTTTGTAGCTCTGTTGATGTATTTGTCGATGTCCTGGCTCAGAGGAGATCTGAAGTAATCCTTCTTGATTCTGTTGTAGAGTTCAAGAGCCTTATCATTCTGATTGAGAGACTCATAAACCTCACCTGCCTGAAGAAGGAATATTGGACTCAGAGTGTTGTTGTCAGCCTTGTCTGCTGCCTCAACAAGAAGCTTTACACCTTTCTCAGTATTGCCTTTCTGAATGTAGCAGTTTCCGAGAGCTGCGATTGAAGCAGGAGAAATCATCTGATCATCTTCCTGGTTGAAATCCTCGAAATACTTGATAGCTTCATCATACTTGTTTGTGTTGGCGTAGCAGATAGCAGCGTAAAGCTTTGCAAGGTTGGCAGTTTTTGTTCCGCTGTACTGGTCGATAATCTTGAGGAAACCGGTTCTGCTGATGCTGTCGCCGTTAAGGGCTGTCTCATACTGTTCCTGAGCGAAATAAGTCTGACTCTTGTAGAGTGCGACTTCTGCCTTCTTTTCAACTTCGTCCATGTGGTTCTTGTAGATGTAATAACCGCATACACATACGATTACTGCTACAATAGCGATGATGATGCCTTTGAGATTCTTCTCGATGAATGCTTCAGATTTTCCCAACTCTAGTTCCAAACCAGTTGGTTCTTTTTTTGTTGTCTTTGCCATTTTTTTATTTTGTTGTTTTTATTATTTCGAATTGACTTGCAGTTTATGCGTGTTTCGTACATAAACCGCGCAAATTTAGCTGTTTTTCTATAATAATTGAAAAAAATGCACGAAATATTTGTCTTTTAAGTATCCTCATGCGCTGAGCATACTGTTTCAGTGGAAAATAATTTCAGTTATTACGTTTGCTTTGACATATTCATTGAGCCTTTTTATGATGTTGCTTCTCGACATCATCAAGTCCTGTTTGAGCACCGATGACTTTATCTGCACATGCAGTGTCTGATTTTTAATGAACATTTCGCCTGTATATTTTCCAATGTCTTGCCCTAGTACATCTTTCCATGCCTCAATCAGTCTATATTGGTTGAGAGGTGTCTCCAGTCCCTCGCTTCTGAGAAACTGCATTATTATGTCTCCAATCTGTTCTGTATTCTTGCGCCTCATTCTTCATTCGTTGTTTCTGTAGAAGAAGTATCTGTGATACGTCCTCCGCAAACTGTAAATATCTTGTATTGTCCTTGAGAACGTTCAAGAATCTTGTCGAGGTTCTCCCTGTTGGTGTCAGTAATGAATATCTGTCCGAAATCACCACCGCCGACAATTCTTATTATCTGTTCGACTCTTTTAGAGTCAAGTTTATCGAAAATATCGTCAAGCAATAGGAGAGGGCATTTTCTTCCGTCTTTCTCTTTAAGAAAATCAAACTGCGCCAATTTCAAAGAAATCAAATACGTCTTGTTCTGGCCCTGCGATCCCTCTCGCTTTATTGGATATCCTCCTAGAGTCATTTCAAGTTCATCTTTGTGCACGCCGTGCAAGGAATAACCGATGGCGCGATCCTTGAATCTGTCTCTTTGTATGACGTCCAGCAACGGCCCTCGCTGACAGTGGCTTATGTATTCTAGTCCGACCTGTTCCTGATCACCGGATATGGCCGTATAGAATTTCTGAAATACTGGCACTAATTTTTCTATGAACTGGCATCGTTTCTCATAAATGCGTTCACCGGCATCAGCCATTACCTCTTCAAAGGCTTTCATCAGTTCCAGATCTGGCTCTTCTTCCATTTTCAGCAACGCATTTCTCTGCTGTAGAGCCTTGTTGTACCTGACCAGAAGATGCAGATAGTCATTGTCATATTGCGAGATGACAACGTCCATGAATTTACGCCTTTCGTCACTGCCTCCAGCTATTAGAGCACTGTCGTTTGGCGACACAATGATGAGCGGAATGAATCCTATATGTTCAGATAACTTTTTATATTCTTTCTTGTTGCGTCTGAATCGCTTTTTCTGATGTGCTTTAAGACCGCAGTATATTTCTTCATCGTTGCCATCAATCTCATACAATCCCTGTAGCATCATGAACTCCTCGCCATGTCTGATAGTCGTTGAATCAACGGAGTTTGTAGCGCTCTTTGTGAACGAAAGAAAATATATTGCATCAAGCACATTCGTCTTTCCCTCACCGTTGCTTCCAACGAAACAATTGATTCTTTCAGAAAAGCTCAATTCTGCTTCTGCAATATTTTTATAATTGAGTATATTAATCTTTTTCAGCATGTTGTCAACGTTCTGTTATAGCTTATGTCTAAGATGAAATTTTACCAGTCCGTCCATTGGCGTCTGACAAATCTTGCCAACACTGTATCCCTCCGTCTCGGCCGCTTCTCGCAATTCGTGTCTGTAGAACCAAGCTATCGAACCGATAAAGTGCACCTTGCTTCCGCCATTTTGATATGCGGCAACATTGCGTTTGAAGAATTCCTTGAAGCAATCTACGATGAAATTATGAATTTCTTTGTCATCGCGGTGTCGGGCACAAAACGGCGACAAGCTTGCCAGGAATCTGTTAGGCATAGGTTGTCTGTACACCTTTTCAATGATAGACGGTACCGTCAGCTTGGTCTCTTCAAGAAAACTTCGGCAAATTGTGTCCGAAAATTGTTTCTTCAGGCATCCGCCTACGAGCCTTCTACCAATGTAGGCACCGCTTCCTTCATCACCGAGTATGAATCCCATCGGAGGCACATTGTCTGTTATGCTGTTGCCGTCGAAATAGCAAGAATTAGATCCTGTTCCTAATATGCATACAATGCCACTGTCTGTGCCGCACAACGAACGTGCCGCACCGAGCAAATCGCTTCCGACACTGATTTTTGGAAGTCCCGACGAAGCCAGCCGCAAAGCCTTGCTGACCTGTCCGCTTTTTTCTGGCGTACATCCGGCTCCATAAAAATAAATTTCATCGGTTTCGCCCAGATTTATGTCGCAGAACAACTCGTTATGCAAAATCGCACTAATTTCCTGCTCGCTTTGCAGAAAAGGGTTGATGCCCTGCGTCATTATCGATTTTTTAGATTTTCCGTCTGTGAGGCACCACGCTGTCTTTGTGGAGCCGCTGTCGGCTATTAGGATCATTTCTTCTTATTTTGCGTTACAACATACAAAAATAATCACAATTTGCGTAAAGCGCAAATAATTCAAACAGTCAACACTGTTGTGACGCCATACGTTTTGCATAATGTTTCAAGGCAAGAGAGGATACATACAAAAAAATATGCAGATCATACTGAATGCATACAGTCGATCCGCACATCCATTTATGAAAAACCTCTTTTTAAACTTTTCAATTCTGATAGAATTTCTTTCCGCTCTTTATGTATATATGACCTTTTTCGGTCTTGTTCACTTTAATTCCATTGATAGAGAAAACATCACCATCTTTTTCTTCCGGTGAAACCGTAACATCTGTTATGGTATCGGTGTCATCTGTCTTCTTGTGTCCAAAGAATTGAACCTCAGCCACATTGCAGTTGCCTCCGTCGGGCGATATGTATCGAAGGTATCAATAATATCTTCTTGAAGGTGCAGTAAGCTTAGTGAGTACGCCTTCTGCAGGCTCTTCGTCTACCTTGGCAATAGTCCACGCATCACTGAAGTCAGCAGTTGTTGCCGCTTGAAATTCACCACCCGTCATACGTTCGGGATATCCATTTCGTGGCGCAAATTTCACGAAGGCTACCATTGCACTTCCTTTCTCGCCCATATCATAGCCGACCCAGGCACCGTCTGCCTCAAGTGCATCGAAAAAAGTTCCGATATTGTTGTCCAGAGCGGCACTTCTTGTTGTCGAAGGATTATTGTTCCATGACCCCTCGGTTCCTATAACTGTTCCGCTCAGCTGTTCTGCATCATACAGTTCGATTTCCACTGCATCACAAAGTTCACCCATACCTAGTGTATTGAATGCGGCTACGCTATAGAAATACTTGCCAGGCAAAGTCACCTTGTCTTCAAGCTTGAATGCACTCACAGTAGCAATCGAATCAAAATTCACGTTGTCAGTTGAGCGGTACACAATGAACGAGTCTGCGTCTTCAACACTTTGCCACGAGAGTGAGGCTGTGCACGAATCCGTCCATATCGCAGTTAATCCTCTGGGCGCTGTTGGAACATTTTCAGGTGCTGCATCTTCTGCCTCCAGACTTACGTGGTCAAAAATTGCTTCGTATGTCTCGCCAGATGTCTGTCCGTTGCATGATGCCATGCCGACATAGTATGTCTTTGGCATATACATTGTAGTAGAACCTATAAGGTACCATGTATCACCGTCACGGCTGATATAAGTAGAGAACTTATTTCCTTCGCGTTTCACGCGCATCCACATTGGGGCATATCCGTAGTTTGTTCCATTAATCCAGCTGGTTGAATTTCCAACTGAAGTACGATAGAACATGCGGACCATGCGGTAACCTGTTTCTCCGAGAGTAAGACCCGCAGACTGACCACGGCTGTCAAGCGTTCCTCGCATCATTACACCAACCTTGTAGAATGCCTCTTTGGTTGATGTCAGGCGTACAGTCAGTGTTGCATCGCCGGTAACCTTCTTATATACATATCCCAGCATATCCGATGTTCCACCAATATCTTTGCCAAGACCTGAAACTGCAAATGTAGAGTCTTGCGCTGCTGTGAACATTCCTCCTCCGTATGAACCAGAGCTGATTCCTGCAAAGTTCCATTTGCCTGGAAGCTCATCTGTTCCTGGTTGTGCGGTAGCAGATGATATTTCGCTCATCAGGCTGCCTCCGGCTCTATTTATAAGTCTGAGCTTGTAGTAGTAGGTCTTTCCCGGCTCTACATCCTCGTCCTTGTATATATTGTTTGTATAGTAATCCCACGTTTTTAGCAACGAGAACGATTTGCCGTCCGTAGAACGGTACAGGTTGAATCCGCGTGCATCCTCATTTTCCGGGTGTTTCCATGACACATAAATGCATTTGTATCCGTCCTCTGCACGGAAGTCCTGCGGCTTTGCAGGTTCTTCTGTCATGTATAGCGATGTCTTTGCATCTATTGTAAAGAATAACGTGCCAAATCCAAGAAGTTCGTTGGCGGTGTCAGGGCGGGCAAGACGTGCGGCTATAGTCAGATATGGGAATTCCTTTTCGTCATCCATGCCCTTTACTTCCTTATAGTGGTGATAAACGGCTTCAAAGCAGCATGCGTCAGGACGTAGGCGGAATCCGTTGTTGTGCATAGAGATGTAATAGAAAGAAAATCCTGTAGAATTGTCCAGACCGCTGCAATCGAGAGGCTCAAATGGAGTGTCCGGATGTCCGGTGTTGTATCTGCACCAGTACTCAACACCTTTTAGCAGACGATTGTCTCCTGCTGCAAACAAATCGTCACCTTGATTCCATGCAAGCAGACAAGCTTGTGTAATGTCGCCAAGTGTCAGTCCTCCATGAACGTTGTCACGCCCCATCTCTCTCATCTGTCCGCTAGGTTCGATTGAACCTCCGTACATCTGTCCCCAATGGTCTGTGTTCAGCATCAGGTCATAACCTTCCTGATAGATAGCGGCATCATCAAGAAGCACACCAGATGCCATTACAACCAACGCCGCTGGAGTATACCAGGATGGGTGTGAATTCATGTAAGTGCAAAATTTCTTTGCTGCAGGATACATCACAGTGCGCACCTTTGTCAGGAACATATTGCGGTCGTTTTCAGCCCATCCTTCATAGAACGAACCATCGCTGTTTCTCAGCATTTCAGCCGCCATAATCATATTTCGGCACGGATACTGATAGAGTTCGGCTGAGGCTGTTTCTAGTGTCTCGCCCCATGCAGTAAGAATCCTTGCAGCACAATCGGCGTAGGCTGTATTTCCCGTGATGTGCCACTCGATAGCGTTCAGCATAGCTGCATATCCATCGCTGGCTGCTCTCTGGCGTGTACCTCCACCACCTATTTCAGCAGAAGGTTTTGCTGTATAGGTATTCTGCGCAAGAGAGTAGCTTTGCAGGTCTTTCCAGCACGAAGCCCAAGGCTCGTCACCTGCATCCACATGCTGTTTGATACGCTCCAGGTCGGTACTGCTCAAAATACCTCCAGGATGATTGAAAACTCGCTGTGCCGAGACACCTATGCTTACGACCAACAGCAGAAATAGAAAACTGGTCAGACGGGTTGCTGTTTGTTTCATTCTCATATAGATTTATTTTAGTTTTTAATGTTTACATAGAAGACATAAGGTTATTCGGTAGATGGTAATACTCTGGTAAAATTAAATGGTTGAGTTGTCTGTTACCAGTATACAGATATACGCATCACCTGACAATCGATGTCCTAAGTTAAACAAAAAACACCCAATAAATCTTGCTTCTATGCAATTTATTTCTGAAATACAGTTCCAAAATTATTACGGACAACAACTTCTAAGTTTTGTAAGAATCTGCTCTTTAATATTATTTTCCATTAAGGGCTTATTAATTCTGCCCCAAATACTAAATCTGTTCCATTTCTTTCTTTATTTCATCATTCTGCCATAACTTCATTGACCCAGTCTTGAATAGCACTACTGTTTGCGCTGTTAAGAAGCCTGCCATTATCCCATTCTAAGTCCGTATACGTGTTCTTCAATTCTCTTACACTGTTGTTGATTCCGCTTCCCCCTGATGTTGCAAACGGAATGAGTTTTTTGCCTTTCAGATTATAGCTTTCTATGAATGTATTGATAATTCTTGGAGCCTGATTCCACCAAATGGGATAGCCGATGAAGATACAGTTGTAGGCACTCATATCAATATCTGTTTTTTGCAATTCAGGACGAGCTTTTGAATCGTTCATTTCAACAGAACTACGTGATTGTCTGTTGTTCCAATCCAAATCAGTCGAAGAATATGGTTTTGACGGAGCAATCTCGCATAAATCACCTTTTGTAACTTCTGCAATCATTTTTGCCTTTTGTGCTGTAGTGCCGGTTGCAGAAAAATATACAACTAAAGCTTTCTTTTTGTTTTGCATATGATTCTTTCCATTGTTTTGTGCGCAAGTGACAAATCCTAGTGTCATAATTGCAATCAAAGTTAAAATTAATTTGTTCATATTTTAAATTTAAATGTTATTTGATTTTCAATCCTGGAATCAGAGGTTTTACGTCTATCAGCTCCAAGTTTTTTACCATTGGCAAAGTGCCTTGCTTATACTTTTTGAAGTGTGGAGTCTTCAGATGTTTTTCGTAGGCATCTTTGTCTGCATATATTTCAAGTATAGTCACCTTGTTTGGATTATTCTTTTCAGCCACTGCGTACAACGTCAACACGCCAGATTCACAACTCATCGAAGCTTCTATCTCTTCTTTCAGATAAGCATTATAGGCTTCAAGTTGTTCAGTGTCAACAGTTATTTTGGATAAGCGCACAAGATTATTAACATTAGAAGCATGTTTGCCATATTCTTGTTTAATAATGCGCAGAGCCTTTATAGCTGCTGGAAAACCGATGTACGGCAGGCACTGAATTACGGCAGCTGTCAATGTCTCAGGAGAGTTCCCTGCATTAATATTGCCATAGTAATGTGATTGAAGCTGGCTTTCTGCTTCAATTGTGGTCAAGACGCAGTATCCCAACAATTCGCGCGTCTTCAAATCAAGTGCTCCTCTACTGTATATTTCGCCGAAAAAATAATCTGTAAGAAATAGTTCAACGTCTTTGCCCATATTGCCAGGCATACCATCCATTACTGAAGCAATACCTTCAGGGTATAATCTGTTTTGTATAGTCATGCCTATCTCGTGGCGATTACTGTCAGTCGCAATACACAGCTTTTCTAATGGTAGAGATATTCCTCTTTCCGTAAACACTTCATTCAAGGTTCCAACGGCATTCAAAGTCTTCGGAAAACCGATGAATGGGGCCGTGAGATACATCACCTCACGCAATTCTTCTGGTGTGACGCCGATATTCAGTGCTGCGTCGGCGTGTGCTTTAAGTTGCGGAAGCGTCTGCATAGTAGCAAGAGTTATGCATGTAATCATTTCGCGTTGCTTGATTGTCAGGTTGCCTGTTTGGAAAACTTCACCGAAAATGAACTTTTGCAGTATATCCATTAACTCTGGATCTGTGCCTTGATCTGTCAAAGCTTCACCGCCAAACAATGCGCGATAATTTTCTTTACATACATCCGCTCTGTCCTTTTCTCTATGCGTTGTCTGTGCCGTTGCATACAGATTGCTTATCAGCACAATTGCAATTATTCCTAATATCTTTTTCATATATCATAAGTTTTTGGGCTTCAACCGTTTTTTCTATATGCGATTACAAGGATATCATCTGTTTGCAAGTCTGTGACCTTCATCATAGGCCGGTCATCTTCTCTTGGTCTTCCGGATATCGTCCGCCTATGATTTCGATATTATCCAGATGAGTACGTATATCTGCGAGTTCTTCCTGTGTGAAGCAGATGTCAGCACCTTCTATGTTTTCTTGAATGCGTTCTATGTGCTTGCTGCCTGGAATAGGCACTATCCACGGTTTCTGTGCCAGCAACCATCCGATGGCGATGCGTGCAGGAGTTGTCTTCTTTTTTCGTGCAATAGATTCAACATATTCAACCATTTTCATGTTGTGTTTCAAGTTGTCACCTTGGAATCGCGGAATTGCAGAACGGAAATCCGTTGTGTCAAACTTTGTATTTTTGTTGAATCGTCCAGTAAGTACTGCTTTTCCTAAAGGACTGAACGGTACAAAGCCGATTCCAAGTTCCTCAAGAGTCGGCATCAGTTCCAGTTCCGGTTTTCTGTACCACATAGAGTATTCGCTCTGAACGGCTGCCAATGGGCAAACGGCATGAGCTCGGCGAACTGTTGCAGGCGCCGCTTCCGATAATCCCCAATACAATACTTTGCCTTCTTTTATTAATTTTCCGACTGTTTCTGCTACTGTTTCTATAGGCACATTTTTGTCCACACGATGCTGGTAATAAAGGTCTATATGGTCTGTGCGGAGTCTGCGCAATGAACCTTCCACTGCTTTACGGATAGTTTCAGGACGGCTTGACAGTGCCACAGGACGGACAGATGTACGTAAATCCGGTTTCTCAGAAAGGTCATAACCGAATTTTGTTGCTATTATTACTTTATCGCGTACCGGCTGAAGAGCTTCACCAACTAAATCTTCATTCATGCCATAGCTGTACACTTCGGCAGTATCGAAGAATGTTACACCCAAATCAACAGCTTCGCGTATTGTACAGATTGCATCCTCGCGATTAGGGTAAGGTGGATAGCTTTGCGTAAATCCCATGCAACCAAGCCCTACAGCAGATACCGTAGGACCGTTTTTACCAAGCTTTCTTGTTTTCATAGTCAATCCTTCTTTATATTTTTACCTAAACTACAGCATTTCCCAATAGTTTCACCCGTGCGCATGTATGTATAGTTTGGCATCTCGAAAAGCACAGGCTTCAGTCTGTCGTAGTCCGGCTTATCTTTTTCATTAAGGCAATCTTCATCAACATAGGTATTAGTTATCTTGCAGATGAAGTTGTCAAAAGTATCCGTTTCGTAATTGTCTACCACCTCGCACTCCATCACCAAAGGACTGTCTTCTATAATTGGCGTTCCTGCTTCACCTAAGTGATAGGCAAACACTTCAGATTTGTCCTCCTTAGCACCACTTACACAACCTACAAAGTCAGCTCGTTCCAGCATAGCTTCGTTCACCATATTTACTGAAACTTTTCCTACATGTTTGACACCTTCATTTGTGTAATGTTTTTTAAACATGCTGAGCATTATTCGGTCATGTCCGATGATTCCTACATGAGCGATAAGCAACCAGTTTACTTTACCATTTACTTCTGTTCCCACCACAACAGCAGGTGTAGGATACAGTGCCAATACGTTACCGATGTTCTTTTTCATTTTTATCAGCTTTTTGTTGAATTCAGTAATATGCAAGCTTACATTTATTCATGTATGAAATATTGCTTCTTGATAATATTTTATGTACTGCAAAAATACTTAGTATCAAAAGTAATATATGTAACTAAAAACACTGAAAACCAACCATTTTTACAGAAATGGCTCTCATTCACAAATGTTATATGCAAAATATTTTATCTTTGTACTGATTGTATATCATAAAAGGCTGAAACGCATGAGCAATATCTTGAAAATAAAGAATGTCAACGACTACAGTCGTTGTCTTGGATGTAAAGAGCTGCATCCTTTGGTCTGCGTTATTGACTATTCAGAAGTGTCTCCTATACGCTACAGTCTCAATGACTACAGTGTGTATGGACTTTTTCTCAGAGATGATGCCGAAGTGGACTTGGAATACGGTTGTGGCAGATATGATTACAACAAAGGAACATTGCTGTGCGTGGGGCCAGGTCAGGTTGGAGGCAAGGAAGATAATGGAGAACAAGTCATAATCTCAGGTTGGGCACTTCTTTTTCACCCTGACCTGCTTCATCACTTCTCACTCGAAAAACGCATCAAGGACTATACGTTCTTCGACTATAGCGTCAATGAAGCGCTACATATGACCAACGAAGAACACGATGTAATCGTATCACTTATGAGGCAGATACGCGACGAGCTGGGAAAGAACCCCGACAAACTTCAGAATGCCATAATAGTTGGATATATCGGGCTGGCCCTCAATTTCTGTCAGCGCTTCTACAATCGTCAGTTCAACACTCGCTGCATAGAGAATTCTGATGTTCTTGTTCGTTTCGACCGTCTGCTCCATAATTATTATGAAAGCGGTTTGCAGCACACTTTTGGTTTGCCGTCTGTACAGTATTGTGCCGACAAACTATGTATGTCGCCCAACTACTTCGGGGATGTCATAAAGAAAACCACCGGAGATACGGCAAGCAACCGCATACGCAGGTTTATTGTTCAACTGGCGAAAAATGAACTTGCGTCAGGCGAGACCATATCTCAGGTGTCCGATAGTCTGGGATTTGAATACTCTCAGCACTTCAGTCGTATGTTTAAGAAGCAAGAAGGCATCACTCCGTCAGAGTATTGTCAGAAACTGCATCCTTGATGAATAATTTCTCGGCATTCTTCCAGAGAAACATATCTGCGAATCCTGCAAGTGCCTTGTCTGAAGCAAGTGTCTCCTTCAGCTTCTTCATATTGGATTTAAGTACTGCATCTGGGAGATACGGATAGTCTGAACCATATAGAATATGTTCGGGCGACGTAATGGTGAGCAATGATTTCAGCACGTCAATGCTTGGATTGCCGGCAAGGTCGAAGTAGAGACGTGACAGATTGCTTTCCCAGTCAATCTGCTGCATGTAATTTTGTTTTATTATTGCCGGAATAATAGACTTCATGCGAGGCAATGCCAGTGGCAGAAATGAGCGAGTGTACATCTACTGTCTGTGCTGACAAAGGTGATATAGCCAGTTCCATTCCTAACAATCCTATAAATATTTTTCAATTCATAGACTTGCAATATTTATACTATTATTTACCAAACGTATCTTTTACTTTAGCCAAAAGATTTGGAATGTCCAGATGTTGCGGACATTTTTCAAGGCATTTGCCACAACCTATGCACGACGAAGCTGGGTCGCCCCGTTGTACAGGCGACATTGAAACTGTATAGTCTGATATTGCACGTTTCATATTTTTATGCATGATATAGTTGTTGTATACGTATGCGAAAATGTATCCGATGGCCACATTTTGCGGACATGGTATGCATTGGTAGCAACCAGTACAATCTATATGCCCTGGTGCATGGCGGTATGCTCGGATGGCTGCGCCAAGTGCTTCGCGTTCTTTTGGTGTAAACATGTTTTGATGCGCTTTGGCCGCATATTCCAAATTTTCTTCCACGTCCGTCATACTACTCATACCGCTGACGGCAACACTCACCTCTGGAATGTCCCAAAGATAATCTAATGCCCATTCTGTATCAGGCTTCTTTATACCTGACGAAGCAAGAGCTTCGCGCATTGTCTGTGGCAGATTGGCAAGAAATCCTGTACGTACAGGTTTCATCACAGCTAATCCCATGCCGTTTGCGGCGGCATATTTAGGTCCTAACACCCCAGCTTCATATTCATAATCAAGGTAGTTGTGCTGTATGAGGCAGAAATCCCATGCAGGAGTGTATTCCACAACTTTTTTGAACAATTGCAAACTGTCGTGGAATGAGAATCCCATAAAGCGTATTTTGCCCTGGGCTTTCAGATTCTCCATCTTTTCTATGAGCTTGTAAGGCAACACATAGTCTTTCCATGCTCTGTGCATAATCATGTGTATATGATAAAAATCAATCACATCAGTCCCGATGGTACGCCGTGACATGTCAAAGAATTTCTCAAAATCACCAGCACTCCGCATCTTCCACCATGGCATTTTGGATGTGACATACACACGATCGCGCCATCCTCCGGCAAGTGCTTTGCCAACAGCCTGTTCACTCTCACCACCAAGGTACACCCGTCCAGTGTCAATATAATTCACACCGCCGTCTATGGCACGTCGTACCATGGGTGTAGTCTGCTCAAAGTCTACATGTCCGTTTTTCATTGGCAGACGCAGCATGCCGAATCCAAGCGCAGAAACTTTAACGCCTGTATTTCCCATCTGCCTATACTGCATCTTTGGATTATAGTTTAGGATATCTTTTGTTAACTGTTCTCTTATCGCCCGTTTCTCAGCTTCGTGCGCAATAGCTTTCGGGCCGGAAATAGCACCCAACGTGGCTGCAAGCAAACTGCTCTTGATGAAATCTCTTCTGTCCATATCTTTACTTATATTTATCCATATACTGTCGTTCTTGCAGAATTTACGTGTGCAAAACAGATGCATATTGTTTGCTGTTTTTTCTGCTTTGAATGCACAAAAATAACAGTTGGAACGGTTAGCATAAGTAACGATTTTACGGATGTTTGTAATCGTTTTACTAATTGATATTCAATATTTAAAGATTTTGGGAAGAGATAAAAAATTATGGCATGTGGAAAATGCATGAATATCGTTCCACATGCCATAACAATTAATCAAACTTCAATTATAATGCGTAATATATACAGGAAAATACAGCTGATGATTTTTTCTGTATTTTTCAGTATCTCAATCCAATGGACAAAAAGGCATGTCCGCAATTGTCAATGCTTTTGGTACGTGAATCAATAAATCTGTAGCCAAGTTCAACGACAGGAGAGAATCTATGTGATTTCAAGTACCATGCCAAGGATATGTCGTAAGACGAACGCTTCCATGCAGGATTGCCAACGCTGCCTAATGCTTTCGCACGTACATCAAGGGCGTGTATTGTTTTTGAACTGTTTAGTAGTCTGACTCCAATGCCACCGCCAATGCTTACCCCATTATAATATGTTTTGATTCCGTCATCATTATACAAGGAAACATTGTCCTCTGCTGTAACGAAAAGGTATGAAATGGAAACAAAGTCTACATCTGCCTTGAATGAAAAATCTATCGGCGTTATTCCTTTGTTCTTGAGTCCTGTCCCAGCTGAAAACTCAAAATGAGTTCGGTCCATGAATGATTGTGCATTCGTTTTGACTACAGAGGCAACAAATAAAATCGCTGTTGCCAATATTAACTTCTTCATAATATTAGTGTATTTGGTTAACTCTATATGTTATACTTCTTAATGATTGTGGCATAAATAGCGCAGTATATTGGACAAATGAGAAGTGAAAGCAAATTGATGCCCAGCAATGAAATTATGGAAAGCAAATCGTATTTACCTTGCATCAGCAGCAAAACCAACAGCAAGGAGAAAGCAGAAGAAAATACAATCTGCCATATCGCGAGATTTGCCCAATAATCAATTTTGCAGACAATCCACGTAGCCGTTCCTGCAATAAGATGAGTAAATGAAAAAAACGCCATATATAGATGCGCCAATGAGTTCACTAAAGCCGCATGAAAAATAAATTATGCCAAAAATAAGAACAGTAGACATAATCGTTCCTTCGAATATCCAGAAGCGTTTATTTCTCAGTTTCATATTCTGTTCCCTTGTTAAGTAATGTGACTACCTGTTATGTTGCGCATTTCTCTTGATCAATAGTAAAGTCAAACGTTTGTGCAGCTTTTTTTGTTTCTTATAAGCCATGTGTATCGTTTATTAATTTCATAGTAATAATACTATAATAAAATCATGCACCATCCGGGTTGCCTGATTCTCACTAAAGACGTGTGACAACAAATAATGTCGTTCATCATTGTCTATCAGAATATGGAATAGCCTCCATGTACATATCTTTCAGATTGATGATCACCTTGGAGAACTTTTCCAGTACGTTTAGACCGAGGACACCGTCTTCTGTACCATCGGAAAAAGCTGTTGTCTTTAGTTGTCCTGTATGCAAATCAATGCCGGTGTTTACGTTGATAGAATCAATTGTAGTTGTTCCGCTTCCTACACTGATATTCATTTGAGGCAATCTGTAGGTACGTGTAATAGTCACACCGCCTATACCTGCCATGCGGAGCGAATCAGGTACACCGGCCGTTTCAACTTCTTTTTGATGGCGTGAATACCAGGCTGGCTGCATATATGTATAGTAGGAACCTGTATCAAAATGGAAGAATAACGGATGTTTTGCTTCGTCAAACGTTTTTAGTTGTAATCCTTCGTATTCTGTGCGGAGCAGGTTGCTTCCGTCAAGCAGGGCTGGGGTAGGCGTTGCTGGCACAATGATTTCATGATTGGCGAAATCCAATTGTATTTCTTGCATACGTAGCATAATAGGAAGTCCGATGACAGGAGGAAGCTGAAATTTTTCATTATACTTATCAGCTTCTTCATGCCCTGTATGGGTGTCAATTACGACAAAAGGTACATTTACCCAAATCATTCCGCCGATACGCAAAGTGTCTGCAATAGCATATCCGCCCTGTTTCATTCCTCCAACTCCTGCAACTGTGATGTCATTATACAAAGAGCGCAATCCATATTCCTTTGCTAATTTGGGAGTTATCATGTTCAAACCAGCCCCTGTATCGAACAGAAAACGCCCTTCTTTTCCATTGATGCTTCCATCCATTTCAATGGAGTGTTGACCGTTTTTATCTCCGATAATCATTGGAATACGATATTCTCCAGCTTTATGTAGAGGTTGATAGAGATTGCTGCATGTCGCCAAAGTTCGATATTGTTGTACCTGAGCACGGTATGGAGCTATCTGCGTGCTGTCCATACCCAAGGAAGACATTTGGTCGCATAAATCCTGCATTATCCCTGCCGCCTCGTTGTATTGACCAGTTCTTGCCAAATTGATGCTCAACAGAATGACCATATTCATCGTTTGTCCTCCCAACTCTTGCTGATAATTGCTCAGCAAGTCAGAGATTACGGCACACGCAGAATCAGGTCGGTTGAAATAATGATGCGTCATCGCAGTAGCCAACTCGAGTATGAATGGTGAAATCAAGTCTGTAGGAACGATCTTCACCTCTTCCTCCAACTCAAACCAGTTGCTTTCATTGATTAATGAGCCTATTCGTTTATCTGCATTTTGAGCTTGCATGTTCATTGAAACAAATAGACAGGCAATTAATATTATTCTATTAATCATATATACAATATTTTACGTGAAACTTCTGATTATCAACATTAAAGAGTTTGAGATCAACACTGGTTGGAGTTTATACTGCATTTTAAAGTGTATTTAGTAGTGTTAAGACTCTCCTTTTGCTTTTATCATATCAAATCTTTTGTTCTCTTTTTTTGCATATTCTTTGAAGAAGTCTATTATGTTTGGATAGAAATTCTCAAAATTATCATATTTTGATTGCTTCTTTTCGTATTTTCTCAAGAGGCAAACAAGTTCGGGCATCCATCGGAAATTTCGTTGTACCTGATCCAACAGTTCATTTTTTATTTCTTCCGGCTTGTATTCTTTGTCCAACATATAGCAGATAACAGATGCGCGAACAAGTGATTCATTAATCATTGTCTTCCAACTATTGTATGCCTGCTTTGACATGCTCCATTGTGCCGACTTAAACAAGTCTGATGCCGCAGGTTCAAGTTCTTTTACATGTTCAGGGCATTTGTTTTCATCGAGAAAATAGTTGATGAATGAGTGGTTGAATTCGTGTATAAGAGTAGGCAGATATTCTTTGCTGTACATAGGCGTATCTTCCTTATCCACATAATAGCCTACAATTGCGAAGACTTCTTTCTTTTGTCCTTTTATTTGTCTGTTTACCCCATAGTTTCCGCCACCATTACAGAATCCTATTATGACAGAAAAGGTTTCTTGGGCTTCATTGCCATAGAAGTCTGAATACCAGTTTGCGTCAAAATGATTTATTACGCTGTCTACGTAAGCTTTAATGCCTCTCTCATAGAGGCCTTTATGCGCATTGAAGAACTCATGGAATTTTGTATCTTTATAAAAGCTGTTGAGGTAAGATAAGAATTCATCCTTGTCTACATTCTTCCATCTTTTTTCCAAAGTAGTGGAATCTTCATCTATCAACGAAAAAGTTCCGTTCTGGTTGTCCAGATGAACAGCCATAGACATGACTGCATCGAAGGAAATGCCATACTTGTTTCTGAGTCCTTTCATGTACTGTACAGCCGGATGGTCGGTATTGTCCTTAAAATAGTTGTCCATATCCTTTATGTATTGACCAGCAATGTCCATGTGATATTCCGGAAATCCGGCTATTCGTGACAATATACTCATCAGCTCCACATTTTCATTTACTTGTGGTACTACAGACTGAGCCTTTGTAAAAAAACATGCAATGAAAAAGGCTAACAAAATCATAATTTTTTTCATGGCGTAAACAGTTTGATTTTCATGTTTACAAAGATAACATTATAATACATGCTCGATTTATGATTACCTGAGAATCTTCAGAATAAATCCATCAAATTTTTCTTTGATTATTCATTTTATTGCATTGGTATGTTTGCATGCTTAAACTGCTGTTAGATGAATTATAGTTCTTCATGCCAATGAGCCTAACAGATATGCGGAAGCGTTAATTGTAAAATGAACTGTGACAGATGTGCTAAAACCATGTTTTATTCTTATATAGCTGAACATCAGAGCACTCGGTATTTTAACAGCCTCTTTTAGGACTACCCGAATCCATTCGCCTACGTCCATTGCGCTGAGGTCATAATTGATGATATGCAGTATGGAGAAGGACAGTACTAAAATCCATAACCATGTTTTGAATTTGATTTTAGAGACCCATTTATATCCCCAAAACCATGCGATCAATGCAACAATCGCGCATGAAAGAAGCCTTTCCCATGTAACACTGTAAACCTTGGAAGAAAATATTATGGCCGATATAAAGAACATTATCGCTGCACTTGATAATGTAATGTAAAGTCTCTTGCGTTTCAGAGGCATACGGAATGCCGTTTCTTCCAGTATAGGTGGTAATATAAGGACAACCCATAGTGGCAATGTCTGTACGGAATCGCCAATACTTGTTTCTGCACTCTCTGAATAAAATATCAAATCCGCAAAATGATAAACAATGGTAATGGATACATGAATCAATATAAACCAAATGGCAGTTTTTATGATACTGGAGATCTTAAAATCCAGTACCAAATTATCTTTGGGAGAAACAACAAACTGCACCATATCACGTAATCTGTCGCTCTTTCTGTAGGCCAAATTGACAGCGCCAACGAAGCAGATTGTGGCGATAACAAGGCACAATATAAAACTAAAATATGATAATGGTTGATTCATTTGTTAACCGAATGCTTTCAATTTCTGAATTTATCTGTGTTCTCCTTGTAGATAGTCTATTGCAGCCTGCAACTGCTCGTCTACACCGCGCATTGTACCTTTAACAGAAGGTTCTACTACAATGTCGATCTTCACTCCATTACGCTGAGCATTTGTTCCGTCTGGATAGCATATTCCTGCACCTGTAATGTTGAATGACGCATAAGGTAGTTGTATACGTGTCACGTCACCATCTGCACCTGCTGTTTGGCTTCCTATAGTAATGGAGCCTGGTATGGTCTGCAAGAACATTGTAAAGTATTCAGACATAGATTGCGAACTTGCATTTACTAATAAAACCACTTTGCCTTTATAGAGCTTATCCGAATCAGATGTCTTTCTTGTCAATATCGTAGATCGGATGAAACCACCTGGATGGTGAGCTTGTGGTAATAATACTTCTACAGCTTCTCTGCTTTGGGAAAAGAAAAAGGTTGGCAATAGTTTGTGAAGCACATCGTATTCTGCCGGATATGCACGTAAATCTATAATAAGTTTATCATAGGATGCCAGAAATTTCTCTAAATCTTGTTCATCTTTGCAAGTAAGGCTACCAATATTTATACTTCCAATAACGTTTGCAACTTCTTTAAATTTTGGTTTTGATTGAGCATTTTCTAATGAATACCTCCAGTTGACAAACTTGTCCCCTTCAACCGACGGAATCATGGTAGTATAAGTTTTACCTTCTCGTGCATACTTGATTTGGACCTCATCTTTTGCTGTCAACAGAGTGGCAAAGGAACCGTCCCTTAGAAGGGAACTCCGGTTGGAATGAGGTATATATGATGCAAGCTCAATCAGACGCTTAATTGGACTGACTGAGTCAATTAGAATAATTTCATCACCAATCTTAAGATTATTGGCCACAAGAGAACATGTATCTGTCACAAATAACCGATTTTCCGCAAATTTGCACATCAGAGGGATAAAACGTCCTCCGAAGATTGGGATATACCATGAATTGACATGTGTGTCGCACAATTCGGAAACCATTCTGGAATACAGAGAAGGGAAGCTAACAGAACGGTCAAATGCCAATGCTATATATTCCGCAAGTACATCGTCCCACGCACGGTCTGTAAGATTACGGTTGGGTGAATAGCTGTCAATTGCATTCCAGAATTTGGCAACACCGAGAAGGCGGTATGCCACGTCATCTTGTGGTATGTCTGAATATTGTGTTTCAATATACGAAACATTGACAGTTGTCTGTTTTACGTATTGATTATTTTCTGGGTCAGCATCTCTGAGCCTAATAAGGCTTTCACTCAGTGCTTTTCCTAATGACAAAGAATCTGAAATCCATCTGAAGTCATTGAAAGTTTCTATGTTCCCGTCGTCTTCTTTATCACGTATTCTATAAGAGCCAAGTCCTGATATCCATTTTAAGCAAATGCTATTTCTCATGGAGTCAGGTGCTTGAAGGACATCATTTAATAAGTAGAAATATTCCGCATCGGCATTCATCGAACGAGAAGCGAAAGCAGGGTGGTGATACTTTGCAAATCCCCAAATTCGTGAGACCTGAACAATAGAATTGATTTGTAGACTGTCGGGATTTTCAGGTAGTTTTAGTTCGGTGTGTGCTCGCTTTGTAGAAAGTGATTCTGTTTCTACACCACAGCTATAAAATGTCAGCCCTGCAATAATGAGAATTATTTGAAATATAATGTAGTGCAGTTTCATAGATTTTTTAGTTTATAAGTATCACAATAATTGTTTTATATGTGTTAATATAAAGTTTAAATCGCCATTTTATTGATATAAAATTTTAGGCTATCTTTAGCTTGCAAAAATATGATAAAATCAGGATTTTTATGAATTTATCGAACTTTCTTTTTACGCCTTTCAAATATATTTTTTCTCATATATAATCACTCGTATACTGTTTCTGATTATGGAAATATAAAACTCATTTTCTTTCATATAGTCTTAATTTTCTTTCAAATCTTTCAGCATCGATATTCCTTTTTTCAGTAGTTCTTCAGCTTTTTCTGGATCAACAAAATTATTTTTCAGAATAACAGGATTACTGACAGCAAATTTCATTTGCTCGATACCTTGTTTTATGAGATAATTATTTTCTATTGATAGTACACCCTGATAATAGGAGAATATGGCCTTATCATCAGGATATATCTTTTTTCCTTCTTCCAGAAGTTTCCAAGCCTTTTTGCATTGTCCAAGTTTGGGCAAAACATTCAATGCATATACTCTTCTCCAGTATAGAGTTTCATGCTCCTGTTTCAACTTCTTATATCTGGCCAAACATCGGTTCAAGTAATAATCTGCCTCTTCCAATAGTCCAAGTTTATTCATCAGATCTCCCATAACACCCAATGCATTTGGGTCAGACTCTTCATTCATCAGAGCATTATCATAATAGATGCGGAATTTATTGACAGATTCTTTTTCATCCCTTTGAATTGCTGTCCACAAGAAGGCCGAAATGTATGAACCAGAAATTGGGAGTTCCTGATTATAACGATATTTATTACTTTCATTTATGTTTAAAAAAATCTCCCAAAGTGAGGTATCCGCATGTTCTATGATATTATATATGCTGTCTATATTATAATATTCGTCATACAGCCCAGTTAGAGCGTCCATTATGCCAGCAGGAATTACGGACATATGATCTGCTTTGATATTTTTAAGCTTTACGTCATAATGTTTTTCTTGAAAGGTCTTATACAAATTCTGTCCAAAAGATTTTCTTGCATCAGTATCATCCATTGCAGTGATTATACGGATACTCGGGACATTTGTCTTGTAGTTATTCTCAAAACGGGGAAGCTGTTCCATCTCTTCAGGTGAAAATAGAATATATGATTTTATATAAACATTTCCAGCATCAATATAGTAGTTAAGATAACTTGCTGTATATGAATGTCCAACTAATGTATAGAAACCGGATGTAGGAAGGATTTTATTTAGTTCCCTCTCCAAATCTGTATTAATATAGTTGTAAAATAGTTCCCCGCTTGAATCGAGGCTATTGTTGGATAGGTCATATCCTACATCGTTCCGATTTCCAGGAGTTGAATAGTCAATTGCTACAACTGCTGTTGGAGGTATATACTCAAAAGTCTGTAAATAAATTGCAGTCGATGCAATCAAATCAAAGGCATAATCTGCATCCAAAACAAGTAATATATTGTACTTTACATTAGGATAAGCAGACGCAGGTACAGCTATCCTGAATGAACGTTTTTCCTTATAAGTTGTTGACTTAAATGAATGTTGTTCAACATTCATTATGTTTTGCGATATGGCTGTGTTGCAAATAAGAGAAGACAAAATGTATAAAAGTGTTTTTTTCATGGCGTATACAGTTTTATTCATAAAACTTAGCAAAAGTAATAAAATAATCAATCTTCGAATTGGGCAATGTGAAGTGAAGAAAATTGCCGAAATATACATTAGGGCAACCTGTTTCCCCTTCAACTCTTGCAATACCTAAACCTTGCATCTTGTGTGCAAAGGTAGAAGCTCCAGAATAGGTCTTGTCATTTACAAGGATGGTTGTCTTTCCGTGATATAGGTTTGAATTTTTCTTATTGCTTTTGATTGGTGTTTCTTTTATTTCAAAAAGTTCTCCATCTGGTAAATTGCAGATTTGAGTGTATATCTCCGGATGTTTGTTCTTATTATATGCCTTGGAACATTGACTGACTTTAATCAAACTTTTTGAATACAGCGAATAATTCGGATGTGGAAAATAAGACAACAGCTTTTCTACGCATTGACTGGAGCCTCCAGTATTATCTCGCATATCAATTATTACATCTGAGATTTTTCTGTCATTAATTTCCTTAAAAACGGAATCACAGAACACTTTCAACTCCGTTTCCTGATATACATTGCGAAAAGTAAGGATTGCTTTTGTATTATCAGAAGAAAACGTGCAAGTGAAACTTTCAGGCTTGATTTGAGATTGCCTTTCCTTTATGACTTTTAAAGCCACGCTTTGGGGTACTCCTTTCAAACGTATCTCTTTAATTATATCACCATGCTTTACAGAAAAAACATACGACTTGCTCCATTTGTACATATACCATAACAACGGAGACCAATAGGCGTTTACGCTGCCTTCTTTTATTCCATTATCTTTCTCTGCCCCCCAAAGGCCATACATCCGTTCAAGTATATCTTTTGACCTGATGCCGTTGATGCTGAGAATCGTATCTCCTTCGTTTATTTCAGAATTATCAATTATCGGATAATCTACAACAAAGACGTCTCCAGTAGCTTTAATTCGTAATGGCATGGTATTGCCATCTTTCTTTGCATAAGCAATGAGGTCATTGGTAACAGGGGGCAACATCATGCTGTGGCCATCCTTTATATCAGCCACAAAAGGTGCTATTTTCAGGTAAAAATCCGATATGCTGATTGAATCAGTCAGGGATGCCTTAATCGTTGCTTTATTAATTTCATACTCTTCTTTTGACTGATAGAGAAAAAGATCTGGATGCACATATTCCAAATTCGAACATAAAGTATCAAAATCGGCCGTTTGCTGGACCGGACTTAATTTTTGTCCGAAGGATTTACAGCTCCAAGATAAGAGCAGTAAACAATATATTATAAATTTACTTTTCATATCCGTTGGTGGAATAAGACTATAAAAGAATTAAGAATAAAGATTGTACATATCGTTGATCTTTAGTAAATTAGAAGAGCTTAAACTATTAATTTACAATCAAGTCATGCACAACCTATATACAATATTCGCAAAATTAAAGAACATATGCAAACACATATCCGCAAATTGGTCAACGGATCAGAAAAGGCAGAGTCAACCAGCAAGTGCAACATTACGAAATCTTTTTGAAAAAGACCTCAG